>ERZ791785.125-NODE-125-length-86193-cov-5.225859_pt1 | contig 86193 bp, 94 predicted proteins | sample MGYA00509947_ERZ791785 | MGnify/ENA primary metagenome ERZ791785 (study PRJEB30046, sample SAMN00791982) | human gut metagenome | study: EMG produced TPA metagenomics assembly of the A metagenome-wide association study of gut microbiota in type 2... | reverse complement strand
TAGCCTTCGCTCCCCAGCTTCCGCTCGTAAGACGGGGATAAAGCGGAGTCAAACCCAAACGAGATCGTGTGGACGCCACTGTTTGAGGATCGAAGCATTAAATTGAATCAAACTAGCTTAATTATCGCGTGTCTATCCGCAGGATTAAGCGAAACTTAAAGACTGACTAAACGTGTAGTGCTGACGGTAGAGGAATTTCGGACGGGGGTTCAACTCCCCCCAGCTCCACCAAGTCCAATTCCAAACAAGTTTTATAAAGTCCGATAAAGCCTTGGAGCATAACACTCCAAGGCTTTTTTTATTGTCCTATTTAATCCTATCTATTCCGACCTAATCCAACGATTTTAGTAACATCGATAGTAACACTATGATAAAATAACTTAGGTCGATGTTACTACAAGCATTAAGAGTCTTATGCTACAAGGCTTTTACCGCTTTTTATATTTCTTAAATGACAGGTGATTCAGCTATGCCAAGAACAACAAAATCTTTAACGAACACCGAAATAGACAGAGCAAAGCCTGCCGAAAAGGAATACAACCTTGCAGATGGGAGTGGGCTATTCTTAAGAGTTAAAACTAATGGCTCTAAATTATGGATTTTTAACTATTACCATCCTTCCACTAAAAAACGTAAAAATATCAGTTTAGGTATTTATCCTGAATTGTCGCTTGCTCAAGCTCGTAAAATAAGAGATGAATATCGCTCATTACTAGCCCAAAATATTGATCCTGCCGAATATCGAGCTAATCAACTACAAGCAAAACAAGACGAGCTAAACAACACATTTGAAGCCGTCGCTTGGCAATGGTTTGAACATCGCAAAACTCGCAAGAATTTCTCTGAGGGCTATGCAAAAGATGTCAAAAGCCTGATTGAACGTATTTTATTACCGCATTTTGATAAATTACCGATTACTCAAGTTACTGCACCTTTAGCCTTGAAAGCATTTAAGACACTTCAAGATAAAGGCACGTTAGAAACGCTTAGACGTTCTATTCAAAAGTTGAATGAGATTATGGATTTTGCTTTGCACCGCAACATTATTTCGCATAATCCCACAGCCAATCTTTCGAAAGAATTTGATAATCCTACAGTTGAACACTTTAAAACGATCCGTCCAGAAGATCTGCCTGAATTTCTGATGACCTTAAACCGTGCTCAAATTAAGCTACAAACACGTTATCTTATTTTATGGCAACTACTGACCATGACACGCCCTAACGAGGCGGCTATGGCTCGTTATGAAGATATTGATGAGAAATCTAAGATTTGGACAATCTATATTCAAAAAGGGATTAAGCAAGATGAGCGTGGTCGAGAACATAAAATTACCCTTTCTCGCCAAGCAATGGCACTTCTAAAGGAAATTAAAAAATTGAGTGGTGGTAAAGAATATCTTTTTCCAAGTGAAAGAAATCCAAAATCGCATACCAACACGCAAACCGCTAATGCTGCGATTAAACGTATGGGCTATCACGGAAAACTCGTTGCTCACGGATTAAGGAGCATTGCCAGTACTTACCTGAATGAACAAGGTCATAACAAAGATATGATTGAAGTGGCGTTATCTCATATCAATCAAGATCGCATTCATACCGCATACAACCGAAGTGATTACCTTAAACAGCGTTTTACTATACTACAAGCGTGGGCAGATTTTATCGATCAATGCTCACATGAAACTATTCCGCAGTATCATTTAAAAGTTGTTAATGCGTAATCTGCTGAATACTAAAAAACCACAATTTCTCTACGAATTAGCAACCGATTTTCGTAAATCCTGTTCACGTTACTTGCAAGATTTTTTCGCCATATTTCAACAACGATTAAATTGCGAATTTTGGCTCATTTTGTGGTAAGAAATTGAGTGGTGAATACTCAAATTCATTATGTAATTTAACGAGAGAAAGCAATTATAAGATTGATAATTGCCTTCTCTCTTTTGCGATGTTTACCTATAGAAAATCAAATTTTACTAAAATTGACTGCACTCAGGCCCAAGATTTTATATAGTTCAATTTACCCACACTTTTTGAAATTTACCTCTTTTTCCTTTTATCCAGCGGAATTTTTTCCGCGTAATAATTAATGATTTAATTTTAGATGTAGATATATTCAATTTTTCGGATAATGCTTCCAGCCTTCTTCTATCTAGCTTTTCCGCACAATCGCAAAATTGATGTGGTGATTTTTCATACAAATAAACCGCTTCAAGAATACTCATTTTTTCATCAGGAATAATAATCTTACTTGTTCTTTTATAGGAATATTCCACTTCTTTTTTCAATTTATTCAAATAATGAGATCGCTTGTAATTGCCTATCTGAATATGATCATCTTTTTTCTCATCCATTGGTGTCGCAAGTTCATTATGTAACTTCTCGTTCGTAATGTGTTTGTTATTTTCAGCTCTGCTCTCCTTCAAGGCATCTTTAAAGATATAATTCCGATAACGGCGTGACTTATTATCTTGAGTATGATCATAGTGAACGGATAAACCAACGTTTAACCAAGAAAAGGGATCTATGGTTTCTTCAAACTCCTTCTCTCTTGGTTTAGTAATGTAAGCAATAATTCTCAAGAGATCATAGTAAGTATTAATCCATTGGGTATTAGATTGTTCTTGATAGCCAATTTTTGACAGTTGCACTCTTATTGCTTCATTAGTATTGAATCTAATATCCTTTCCAATATTTGAATAATTAAAGTTTTTATCAAACAAAATGATAGCATGCCCATGAGTGTTAATTCTGTTATCTTGTTCAGCACATCTACAATCTAGTAATAAAAACAATCCAAGATGATGAACCAATGAAGCATAAAGAAGATTTATATTTTCTTTAATCTCTTCAAAAGATTGATAAGTGGATGCAGCAATCACATTTTCAGGAGAAAGCGTGCAGAAAACAGCTTTAAAATCATCTAGCTTATAAGATAATTTGGCTTTATTTCGCGCAACCCACTGAATCAAGGAATTATCTTTGCTGGGAATGAAACCTGATAATAAATCAAGAATACGAGGGTTCTTGATAATCAATTTGAAACTAGCTATCACTTCTTTTTGTAATTTCAATAATTTTTCATTGTAACAAGGTGTACAAGTTAAGAACACACATTTAGATGTAGCCGAAAATACTCTCCCCATTGTTTTTCCCGAACCTAAATAAGTGCCGCATTTACCTTGCTTTTCTAAGAAAAGTCTTGCTAATGCTTGAGATTGAGTATCAAGCATTGGTAGTGTATTAATCATTAATTCAACTAGTTTTGACATAGTATCTCCTTATTTAGATCTACGATGTACCATATTTAAAATAAAAGTATTAATTTCACTTTCTAAATAACCTACAGAATTTGCACCAATAGAGAGCGGCTTAGGAAAGTCATTTCTATATCTTTTCGATTTTTTATTCTGCCAGTCATAGAATGTACTTTTAGAAATACTGAGCTTTTGAATAACCTCTTTTGGTCTAAGGAGTTTAATTTTATCGTTCATTTTATTCCTCTTAAAAATTTAATAAACAATGAAAATTGGCTACACCACAAAAATGAAACGATCAACATAAAAGAAAGCATAAGAAAAGTGTTATTTAAGTGAAAATAAATAAAAGATTAAATTAACAATAATAAAAAAATATTTATTTTTTTACTTTATATTTACAAGCTTAATAGTTGTTATAAATAGTATTTATGCCCAAAATAAAAATACACTTTAAGAGAAGAGGAAAGAAAAAATTACAAGGCTTACAATATCATTCAAGGAAATTCAACATGCTCTAAGCGCTCTCTTTATTGGATAAAAAATCATTTTTAAAATAAAGAAAACAATCTTGTCACACTGTTTTATGCTGTTTTTTTTAAACTTAAAGTCTTTTTTAAAACCTTAAAGTCCTTTTTTAAAACCTTAAAGCCCTTTTTTAAAACCTTAAAGGATTTAATTACCTTTTAAAACCTAAAATAATCAAAAGACCTTAAATCTTTTAATACAAAAATTATTTAATCCAAATTAAATATGAGTTTATTAAATATTTTTTGAAAATCATCAATCACAAAATAAAAAGAAAAAAATTTAATAAATATTAAAATTATCTAATTTAAGCATACGCTATAAATAAAATAAAACACTATGAAAATCACATTAGCATTAAAAAAATCAATTAGTACAAGAAAAGTTTGATTGCTTAATTTTTGTTCAATGCAGCAACTTTTTCTGAGCTTTTTGCCCCAAATGACTACCTGACGAAGGCAAAATCGAGAGAGCTTAACAAGAAAAAAGCATCTTCCAGCAATGCCAAAAGATGCTTTTTATTGAAAAAATTAGGATAATTTCGGGCTAATCAATCCCAAAACTTACTCCAGTTGCAGCCCCAACACCTCCGCGAGAGTCGGCAGAGCCTGAAAGACTGATGACAAAATTCGGTTTGGGTGCATATTTCACACCGACTGCAACCGCTGTTTCACCTCGATAAGAACCGACACCTGCGCCAACCGTAAAGGTTTTACCCTGTACTGGCGTGATTTGGGTCATCGCCATCGCCCCTGCCACACCTGCACGAGCTTGTCGGCGATCTTGGCGAGAGCGGTTTTCAAGTTCATCAATACGTTTGCTATTACTTTGGATCGCCTGACGATTTTCAGTAATTGCTTGTGTATTTTGAGTTACCTGTCTTGCTTGAGCTTCAACAATGCGAGTGTTTTCATTAATGCGAGCAGTTTGGCCGTTTACTACTTCAACAACTTTTTCCATTCGTTGTGAATTTTTCGCAATGTTAGAGCTGTTGGTAGCAATACTTGCTTTATTTGTTGTAACTTCTTCTTTTGTTTGTTTAACTTGTTTTTGTACAGGCACTAATTGTTCTTGTACCACTTTTTCAACCTTTTTCTCAGTAGCGTAAAGTTGTTTACCAGTAACCGCTTGATTAGAAGTTTCGCTAACTTCACCGTCCGCTAAATCATTCAAGGTTGCATTGTTAAGTGATACAGAAGTTTTTTCTGCATTGTACTGCACAACTGTTTTTTCAAGTTCAACCACTTTCTCAGAAGCCTGTTCTGCTTTTTTAATCGCATTTTCACCCATTGAACGAGCTTGATTGCCAACTAATTCAGCTTTTTCAACTTTACCTACCGTATCAATTAATGCGGTTTGCATTGCATTAATTTCTGTATCGTGTTTTTGTACTTTTACGTCCATTAAATCTACTTTTTGAGCAGAGTTATTAGCAGTACGAACAGCATTATCCGATTTTAGCCTGAGTAAGCAGTTTTTCTTCTGCCAAGTAGTACCATCTAATCGAATAATCAAACTTCATCGAGTTTTAGTACCTGTCTCAAGTTTTCCATTACATCATCATGAGATTTACTTTTCACTAAGTCGTTTTCTAACTGATGTAGCAAATACAGCTCATCTTCAGAGTAGAAAGACTCTTTTTTCTCAAAAGTCGGTGTATTGGGTAAGGCTATTTGCATAGAACCTCCTGTGTTTAGATGCGTGTAGTTTATCAGAAAAGCACGTTGCTATGGCAGCAGCCATTCAATGCGTTTTTTAATCCGTTGTTTTATGGCGTGAACCGGGTGTTTTCTTTCCCATTCTTTTACGCGTTTTTCAAAGATCGCTTGTGATTTACGATCAACCGAAAATGCTGAATGGGCTTTTTTCATGTTTTCTAAAAGGGCATCTGCACGTTTTTTGTGTTGGTATTTTATGAATAACCCCAACCCTAAAAGTAAAACAAAAATAATCGCCAAGTTATAAAAAATAATGGCTAAAACCTCATTCATTTTTCCCTCTCTCCTATTTAATTTTTATGAGTATTTTTTTTCATTCCGCATAGTGATCGCCTTTAATTCGGGAGAATAAAAACGCATAAAAATCCCTTAAAAAAACAACAGAAATTTAACCTAAAAACAGACCCAAAAATGAAGTAATTACACACCTAATGCAAATTTAAAATTTGCCTTTTTTCCTTTATAAATCAAGAGTTTGTACGTTTTCGACCAGAAAATAGGCGTGAATTTTGTGTGCTGAATAGCATCTTTTTAGATGATATACAGTGCTCATTGAAAAATAAAGATTTTCTTATCAAAAATGCTGTATAGTGCATACATAGCACTATGTAGTGCTATATGGTGCTATATAGTGCTTGTTTTAGGTTAAAAAACAAACAGGTTTTGATATGGAAAATTTAAATTCTCAAAATAATCGTATAACAGTTCGCGTTCCTTTTTCTGTATTAGAGGTTATAGATCGTATTGTTCTCAATAAAGTTAATGATGGTGAGGCAAATGCAACAAGAAGTAGTGTTGCATTAGAATTATTAAAACTAGGCGCACGTATAGAAAAGAAAAAACTAGAGAATATAGAATCAGGATCTAATTCATCTGGCAATAGATTAGAGGAGCAACTTTCATATATCGCTCATACAATCGTTAGGAATGGCGTATTAGCCGAAAGATTCCTTACTACTATTGCAGAATTTAATCAGATTCCTAATGATTTTGCTATTCGCATTGCTCAAGGGATTAGGCTATCAGATGAAGAAAAGAAAGAATTAAAAAGATTATTTATTAATATGGATTTTAAGCAAAAGAAACCATAAAGCCCCGAAGTGGTATATAAAAAATCGGAGCCGTAGGCGACTTCATTCAACTGTGCCAACTGACCAATGCGCATCAGCCTCCTCCCCAACGGATTCTTTACTCTATTGACCTTATAGTAGCTTTATAGTTTAAAATGGTACCACAACATTGTTCAATGTGGAGTCGTATTATGAGCAAATCCTGTGGTGGCGCCTGTGGCGGTGATGCAACGTCCGCAGCGGATACCGATATACAGGCCTCCTCCGAGGCGCCAGGGAGATGGGTCAGTGTTTATGCAGTGCCGAAGATGGACTGTCCATCAGAAGAACGAATGATTCGCCTAGCCCTGAACGGCTTTGAGGAGATTCGGGCGCTGTCCTTCGACTTGTCGAACCGCCGGCTGAAGGTCGTGCATGACGGCGAGGTCGAGCCCGTCACCTCGAAACTGAAGACCTTGGGGCTAGGCGCCTCGCTTCAGGAAACCGTCGCTGCAAATCCAGAGACCATCAAGGCCGCCGAGTTTTCGGCAGCTTCTGCTAAGCAAGAATCCGGGACCCTGCGCTGGTTGCTCGGCATCAATGCACTTCTGTTCGTGGTGGAAATGACTGCCGGTCTGATCGCCCAGTCCACCGGCCTGATTGGAGAATCCCTGGACAATTTTTCCGATGCGGCGGTGTACGGGCTTGCCCTTTATGCGGTTGGACATAGCGTGAAAATGCAGGTACGTGCCGCGCATCTTGCTGGTGTACTGCAACTGATCTTGGCTGTGGGCGTGCTCGTAGAGGTGGTGAGACGCTTTGTATTCGGTAGTGAGCCTGAATCTCTGGTGATGATGGCTATCGCATTCGTCGCATTGATTGCCAATACCAGTTGTCTGCTGCTCATATCCAAACATCGGGAAGGCGGGGCGCACATGAAGGCAAGCTGGATATTCTCGGCCAACGACGTGGTGATCAACCTGGGGGGCATCACCGCCGGCGCCCTGGTCGCGTGGACCGGTTCCAATTATCCAGATCTGATTATCGGCACCATCGCGGGGGGGATTGTACTTAACGGTGCCAGACGCATTTTGGCGTTGAAGGGTTAAATAATGCTCATTATTGGCAAAAAGCTCTCGCCGTATGCCCTGTTTTATCTGCTTATACCCCTGCTTTGTTTTTTGCGTTGAGATATTACCGTTTCAAGCAAGGCATTGTATTCATCTTCTGACAATTGCTATTTCTAGGCGTTTGGTTCGCTTTTTCATTAGGTGTCCGTTCTTCAAATTAGCGGTGAAACCGCAGGGGGTCAAGGGGGATTTATCCTTCTTGCAAGGGCATAGACTTAGTATCACAGATACGGGGCTATGTGTCCTTGCTTTAACTATTAGACAATAGTACGCCAAAAGCCCCGAGAGTGATATTAAAAAATCAGCGGAGCCGAAGGCGACTTCATTTTATTAGGCGAGCTTGCGAGCCTTTGAACCAATATAAAAATAACAAAATTTATTATTAGGGAAGTGGTTATTGTGGGCGGTAGGTTTTTAGTGTTGAAAAGCTCGTGGGTAACTAGAAGAGTTATCCAACAGCTTTTCAATACGACCCGCAGGGGAAAAACCGTTAAACCGTCCACATTAACCGCTGACCCAAAAAAGAATGCTTTTATCATTTGCTGTATTAGCAGTCACATTAGCTTGATTTGCATCTGAAATTGCTTTTGAAGAATCCAGAAGTGCTTTATCTGCATTTGTTTTTGCTGTTGTTGCAAGATTGTTTGCGCTAACAGATTGAGCCTGTGCTTGTTTCGCATTACCATCTGCGATAACAGCTAATTTATTAGCCTCTGTTGCTTGAGTTAATGCTTGTGTTGCACTCTCAATCGCTTTTGTTGCACTAACATTTGCTTCAGCCGCATTTTTATCCGCATTATTAGCTTTTTTTAAAGCAATGTTTGTGGTTGTTACAGATTGATCGCTTTTTTCTACCGCTTGCTGACTTGCTAAATGAGCTTGATTTGCAATAGTTTCAGCATTATTAGCTTTATCTACGGCTTCACCTGATTTAGTTAACGCTTGAGTAGATTGTGTATTTGCCAATTTTACGCTTTCAACTGCGCTTTCTGCATTTGCTTTTGCATTATTGGCAATTTCTTTTGATTCTCCACTAATAAGCTCTGCACTTTCTGCTTTGGCAATTGCTTGATTGGCAAGTGCGGTATTTTCTTGCGCTGTTTTAACCGCACTTTGCGCTTGGGTTAATGCACTTGTTGCGTTTGCGTTTGCGTTATTAGCCGTACTTAAAGCTGTATTTGCGTTGTTTTCTGCATTTTTAGCTTTATCATTAGCTTGTTCAGCCGTGGTTTTAGCTTCGGTTGATTGATCTACCGCACTTTTTGCATTGGTTTGTGCGGTTTGCACACCAGTTTCAACGTTAGCTACACGACCAGTTAAGTCAGTAACCGCTTTTTCATTTGCTTCACTTTTTGCTTTTAAATCAGTTTGAGTTGAAGTAACTTTTGCAAGTTCTGCGTTTGTTGCCACTAAACCTGATTTAGCTTGAGTCGCAGTATCTTTTGCTTCTTGTGCTAACTGCTCTGCATTACCTGCGGTAATGCTTGCAAGATTTGCTGTTGCTGCTGCACGAGTTGCCGTAGTTTGCGCACGATCTGCGGTTTGATTAGCGGTAGTTGCTGTGCGAACTGCCCCCTCTGCTGTTGTTTTAGCAGCATTGGCTACACTTTCAGCATTGTTTGAATTTCGCACGGCTAAATTTGCTGTATCTTGTGATGCTGTTGCCGCATTAAACGCATTTTCTGCATTACTTTTTGCGGCATTTGCATCACTTTTCGCTAAGGCAACATCTGCCTGAATATCATTAATCGTACTTAATGCACTGGTTGCTGTATTTAAAGCACGAGTAGCATTTGAGTTAGCTGATTGCGCCAACGCTTTCGCTTCGCTTGCTGCATTAATTGCATTTTGGCTAACTTCTGCACTTGAACCTGTATTCAATTTTGCTAATTCTAAGGCTTGGTTTGCGGTTTGTTCAGCTTGCGTGACTCGCCCTGTTAAAGCGGTAACATTTTGATTTACGCTTTCAATTTGGGTGTTTAAGTCGGAGATACCGTTTTTAGCTTCATTTGCCGTATTTGTTGCGGTAGTAATGCGGTCAGATAAACCTGATACACTACCATTGAGTTTGGTAATATCTGCCGTATTTTTAACTACTTGTTTTTCTACTTCACTCACACGAGCAATCGCACTATTCACATTTGAATTGGCGGTTTGAGCAGTTTGTTTGGCTTCGGTGGCTAGGGTGACTGCTTGCTCCGCGACTTTTTTCGTATTTACAGACTGAACCACGCTGGTATAAAGCGTTTGTTCCAACTGAGCAAATTGCCCACCGTTAATTGCCTGCTTAGAATTTGGCGCAATCAAGCCATCTTCAACTAAAGTCGGTGCAGCAATTATAGAAGTAGAAAATAAGCCAGATAACACAATAGCGGTGAATGAAAAAGTGATGCATTTAGATTTATTTTTGGCTAATTCTGATACAACTGATTGCTTACTTGAGTGGTTTTTTACCACTTTACAGATTTTATTCATCTTTTTTGACCCCTAATAAGAAAAAATGTCGATTTATTTTTCGGCATGTATTGACTGAATAACAGGATTTCATGCTAACATACGCATACTATACGTATCAATTAGATGTTTATTGTTTTCTTTTGTGAGAATTAAAAATGAAAAAACTTACTGTTTCTGCAATTACACTAGGTTTAACAACACTACTTACTGGGTGTGATAAATATGATGTTCAAATACCGAAGATAAAAGAAAATAGAGAGTATTATGTTGCTCATCCAGATAAAGCTGAAGAGGCTTGGAATGAATGTAAGAATACTTTTGAGCAAATACATTTTATTGATAGAAATTTATCTAGAGAAGAACAAAAAGAATTTAAGCTATTTTTAGTAAAAAAAGGAGAAAGTGAATATCGTAAGAATTGTTATGCTATAGAAAATGTCATTAGTGAAGTACAAGAACTAGAAAGACAAAAGGAGAAAGAATTAAAACAGGTAAAAAATAAAAAAGAGGCTATTGCTTATATTGATAAACTAGAAAAAGAATTTATTGGAAAAACGTGGCAAGAATCTATTACTAAAATTATTAACTCAGATTTTAGTATGAGTTACTACAGTGATAGAGATAAAGAACTAGCCGAATTGGATTTAGATGGATACCTTCAAAAAGGTTCAATATCTAGTTATATTAGAGATGATAATGAAAACGTTGAGCGATATAAAAATGATGTAATGACATATATTTATGCTAAACAGCGTGAATTAGGTATTAAAGAGTTATTGAACAAACCATACAACGAACTTGTTAATGATACTTCATATTGTAAAAAGGATAAACGCCAATTATCAGTTTGTGAAATTTGGCAAGATGCTGTTAAACAAGAACGGAATAATATAATTAATAATTATATGGAAAATTATGAAAGTTTAAAATCCGACTACAATAAATGTGTAGCAAAATTAGAAGATTATTTAGCTTCTGTGAATGTAGGGAAAAATGATAGCAACGTACAGATAGATATTTATAATGGAATTAAAGATACTGAAAATAAAATTTATGAATCCTATCCTTGTTCTGAGGCTGAAGAGGCTTTACGAAAATTAAATCTTAACTTTGATCACTATGAAAAGTTAGATTAATTTCAAATAATAAAATAAATTTCTTGAATCAAGTAAGGGCTAATTAGCCCTTATTTTCTTCATACAGATAAAGACCCTTCACAATTTTCTGCAAAACCGTCAAAATCTCAATAACTTCACCAACCAAGCAATTTACCTTAATTTCACAGCCATATCGTTCAATCAATTTGCTAAAAGTAATTGATTTATCCGCCTTTAAGTAATGCCTTTCATAAAAGTTACAAATAATATGGATAACCCTAAAAATTACTTTAGACATTCTTCTTCCTTTAACAGGATGATTTATCGGGAATTTGATAGAAAAAGAACTTAAAAATGGAGCTTCACCATTTCTTATAAAATAAATATATTGTTCATATGAGAAAAGGATAAAACCATTTGAGGAAGCAAGTACATCACGATTATTTAACATATCATACATATCTTTAATTCGATACTCTTCTAGGCTTTCTAAGATATAGATTTCATATTTATCTCTGATACCTAAAGAGTCCAATTTATCGCGTATTTCCATCCACTTATCATAGCAATTCCATTCATTCTCCATATTTTTCTCCTACTTATTTAGCTAGAAGAAGGCAATAAAAAATCCTCTTCTAGTGACTTTTATCAACAAAAAATAACTAGAAGAGGATTTAATTTACGTTTATTTAATGTACTCATAAAATTTCATGGTGTCAATATATTGACATTATAAAAATTTTTAAAGCCTCAAAAAGAACACTATTGGTATCATAATGATGGATTATACAAAAGAATCTAATGATGTTTTACTTAAATATCAGTATTCTTTCTGAATGCTACGCAAAGTATGTAGTTTATTATTGATGTCTTTTATAAAGTCATCAATATGAATACAGAAGAACGCAAAATGTTATTAAAACAGCTCGGCTTGTCGATTAAATTAGCAAGAGTACGAAAAGGTCTTTCGCAAGAAGAGTTGGCAGAATTGGCCGGTTTACACCGTACTTATATAGGTATGGTGGAGCGTGCCGAGCGTAATATCACGGTTATCAATCTAGTACAGATAGCAAAAGCCTTAGATGTTTCGCTAGACAAGTTGTTTGATAACTCACTATAAACAATAAAGCCAATCTTTTTTAAGATTGGCTTTTGTATTTTTAGAGGTAATTACATATCTTGATATTTAAGCAAACCAGAAAGGTGTTCTATAGCATGAGGATTTTCATTTTCAGCAGCTATTTTCCCCCATAACATTTCTTTCATAATACCTATTCCCTTATTTTCTTTAATGCCTTTATCACTTCATCCTTGCTTAATACTTTCCCCATTGAAACAACTTTATTATCAACAACCAGAGCTGGTGTGCTCATAACTCCCATTGCTGCAATTTGACCAAAATCAGTAACATGATCAATTTCATCCGTCATGCCAAGTTCGCTAAGTGCTTCTTTCACATTCTTCTCCAATGCATTGCATTTATCACAACCGCTACCAAGAACTTTGACACTTGCTCCTGATGAAAGAGTTTCCTTCACTGCCTCAACACTTTCTTCATTACAAGTTCCTCCACATGTGCAGTTAGATTGTTCCTTAACCATTTCCTTTTCTTCTTTTTTCTTTCTAAATAAGATCATAATTTCAATCTCCTTTTCTCTTATATTTTTCTAAACTAATAGATGCTGAATTATATTAAAGAAATAGCCTACAATAACAATTCCAACAGCACATATTACAATAAAAATCCCAATTAACTTCGGTTTTACTGCTTTTCTAAGCATAATCATTGACGGTAAGGAAAGTGTAGTTACCCCCATCATAAAGCTTAAAATTGTTCCAAGCTGTGCACCTTTTGCAAGTAGTGCCTCTGCTACTGGTATCGTACCAAAAATATCTGCATACATAGGAATACCAACCAGCGTTGCCAGAATAACACCAAATGGATTATTACTGCCAAGAATCTTTTCTACCCAACTCTGTGGAATCCAATTGTGAATAACAGCTCCTATTCCAACGCCAATCAAAATATAGGGAAATACTTTCTTAAACGTCTCTATAACTTGTTGTTTTGCCAAAGAAATCCTTTCTTTTTGTGTTGGCTCATCCATATCGATATCGACTGCATTCGCTTTTTGAACAAACTCTTCCACTTCATTTTCTAAACCCAGTTTTTCAATGATTGCTCCACCTATCACCGCAATAACAAGCCCTACAATCACATATATGATAGCAACCTTAGAACCAAAGATACTCATCAGTAAAACAAGGCTCCCTAAGTCTACCATTGGCGATGAAATCAAAAAGGAAAATGTCACACCTAATGGAAGCTCCGCACTGGTAAATCCGATAAAAAGCGGAACAGACGAGCAGGAACAAAATGGTGTCACTGTGCCAAGCAATGCCGCAATACAGTTTGCCCATATTCCATGAAAACGCCCCATAAGCTTCTTACTTCGCTCTGGTGGAAAGTAGCTTTGAATATATGAAATTATAAAAATCAAGATGCAAAGTAGTATCGTAATCTTCAAAACATCATATAGGAAAAACTGTACACTTCCCCCCATTCTGCCTGAAGTGTCAACTCCCGCTTTCTCTAATAGATTTCCAATTAGTGTATTCATCCACTTCATTCCCAGAATCTGGTTTTGAATAAAATCCCAAATCATCATTGACTGCCCCCGCTTTCTTCTTTGTAGCAAGATAATCCTTCAACAAAAGTTTTAAAAGTATTCAAGGTCTCACAATTCAAGGAATAATGATGCCATCTACCTTCTTTCCGGTAATTCACCAATCCACATTCATTTAAAATTTTCATATGATGAGATAGTGTTGGCTGTGTAATTTCAAATGCCTCCAATAGTTTACAACCACATTTTTCCCCATCGGAGAGCATTTGGATAATCTGCAATCTGTTACTATCTCCCAGAGCTTTACAAATTAATGCTACGTCTATTGTATTCATATTTCCCCCATTACATAGATAGTTGTCTATGTTTGGTTTTATACACTATACATAGACTGATGTCAATGTGTAGTGGTGCACTACAATTAGTAGAATTCTGTAAAATACAGTTATAAAAAACAATGCCCTTATCGAAATAAGGGCATTTTTGTTTGAATTTTGGTCTTTGTGCAACTGCTGCATAATACCGTGATTTTACCTTATCTGTTGAGCATAAATAGCCTAGACGCTCCGATATATTCGCACTCCAAGTTATCCCATTTGTTGCACTTTTATATAGTTCAAACGCTTTTTTGGAAATCTTGTTCTACGCCAAATCCATTTTCATAACAATATGCCAGTTTTTCCAATGATTCTGGAGTGCCTGAAAATTCATGTAACTCTTTATTCATTGCAAAAGAAATTTGGTAGCATTCTTGAAGAGTTTCTGAAATGTCCTTGTTATCCGCTTTCTGTTTAATGCACTCAAGCGATTTTATTGCATCATCAAGGTAAAGGCCTAAATATTTGGTTTTGGGATAACATCTGGCAATGATTCTCTGTGCTGTAAAATAGCCTTCCTTAGCGGGCAATTTCGCCCATTTGAGTGCTTCATCATATAATTTTCTTTTCTCATACCATAGAGCCACATAAGTGGCTGCAAGCAGTTCGCCTTGTTCAGCTAATTGTTTATAAAATTCAAGAGCAAGTTGCTCAAATTCATTTGTCGTGTCACTGATTGGATGAAGCTGTTTTTCATTATAGATTTTCCAAATTAACTCAGAGTTTTTTTGAGATATCCATCTGTCTACATCTATCTTTTCTAGAACAGAAGCTGCAGAAAATAATGATGCACTATCATTTTGTTTAGCTGAAAGTAGAAAATAATGTAATGCAGCGGCAAAATCCCATTTATGATCTCGATATAAAATACCCAAATATCGCTGGATAAGCGGATTCTTGCTATTCCTGACAAATTCTGCTCAATAAAAAGCACGCTCAAGATGACTATCAATTTTGGCTTCATAGTCATCTTCTATATTCTTTCCATATAGATAAAGCTCAATCAAACGAAGAGAGGCTTCTTCATTACCCTTACGAGCTGCTTTCTCATATTGTTCAATAGCTTTGTAGTAACACATTTCCGTACCGACACCATATTCATAATGCCACCCTAGAATTAAATTCGCCTCAACATCATTTTGGTTCGCTGCTTTACAATGATAGTGATATGCTTTTTGAGCATCTTTTTTAACCAAAATACCATTAAGATAATGCCAACCTAGCATTTTCTGAGCATTCCTATCGCCATAATCTGCTAATTTTGCTAATAATTCCATTGCATCATTGGTATAATACGGCATTTCTGTTTTAGGCTTACCGATAATAGTTTCTATATACATCATATTTTCCACCTATTAAGTATAGAATTTGATACGAGTAGTATAGTGAAAACGCCTATCATGATGAAGAACCATCGAAAGAAAATGATTTGATGATTGTATTACGATATAAAGTAAAGTTAAAACCAATCTATAAATTAATTAAGGGGTTTGGATAACCTAAAAAAACCTGCCAATTTCCTTGTGATTTCTCCTTTTAGTAACACTGAAAGTAACATCGGTAAAGTTTGAATTTAGATACTTCTTTATAATTAGAGGGTTTGTGACATGTAATTAAGATGACCCCAGCAAATACAATCCAAAGCAAACTTATCAAATCCCAAAAGCCCTTGAAAATATTGACTTCAAGGGCTTTTTTATATCCTAAGCATTACTATCCAATCCTATAAAATCCTTGAGTTTTAGTTATACTGATAGTCGTATAGCAAAATCGGTATAACCAAAATCACACAAAACCTGTTATAAAAAAGCGTTAACGATGTTTTAGCTATACCCGATTTTTTAAAAGTCTGAATTGCTGCGCCAATGGCATTAAAGGCATTTAAGCAGTATCAAGACGAAGGGCATTTAGAAAAGCTCAAACGAACGATTCAGAAGCATAACGAGATCATGACTTATACCCTACACCGAGACTTAATCTCTTTTAATCCCACAGCAAATATCGAAAAGGAATTTGACAGTCCGACGGTTGAACATTTTAAAACCCTGAAGCCTGAGGATTTAAGCAAATTTATGTTCACGCTACAAAACGTTTAGATTCACTTACAGACGCGTTATTTGAGTTTATGGCAACCGCTCTCAACCATGACAAGATCGAACGAAGTGGATACAGCGAAATGGGCGGATATTGTAGAGTAATCCTCACTTAGAAAACACAGAGAAGACAGAGAAATCGTTATTGATCATCTAGGCAATGTTAAGAAGAATACTAACGGAAGTCCAATTCATAGATCACGTTGCTTACGCTCTTCCGCCACTCCAACTCTTCCCTCACACCTAACAGACCATCTCCCGAAAACACCTTCAAAAAATAAGTTTTTTATTCTCGACGAAAATTCTCCGCACCATCCTCTTTTCTAAGGTAAGTTAAAACCCATAATAAAATGATGCCGAAAATAGCTGAGGTCAGGAAAGTCCCACTGAACGCACGTTGAAGTTGTTCACCGCTTTCACCAATGAAATGACGGTAAAGGTCTAAAATTACAGCAGAAATAGCAATACCAATACTAATCCCCACTTGTTGGATCACACTGAGATAAGTAGAACCTGCACTGGCATTGTGTTCACCTAAATCGCTAATCGTCAGCGTGTTAACGGAGGTGAAAATAATCGACATACAGCTACCGTACCAAGCCAAAATCAGCACCAAACACCAAATCGGCGTGTCTTGTTGCAGTAGACTCATGGCAGCAATCGCAAGGGTCATCGAAAGTGCGGTCAGCATTAATGTCGTTTTATAACCAAAACGCGCCAGAATTTTTCCAACAAAGGATTTCGTTAACACAGAACTTAGTGCAATAGGTGCCAACAACCAACCGGCAACATCCGCGCTATAATTAAATACTATTTGCAACATCAGCGGCATTAAAAACGGAATGCCTGAACCACACAAACGGATAAAAATATTCGCCACCATGCCCAATCGAAACGTGCGCGTAGCAAATAAATTTAACGGCAATAAAGGATTCTGTACCCGTTGAGCATACAAATAATAAAAGGAGAAACACCCCAATCCCACAGCCAAAATCAACGCAGTCAGCCATTGATTGATACGATCTTCAGACAACAAATCCAAACCAAGCGTCAATCCTACCAGCCCACCGCCAAACAGTAAAAAGCCCCACCAATCCAGCTTACTAATATTGCCCGTACTGTTCGGCATATACCGACCGGCAAATCCAATCCCAAGGATACCAATAGGAATGTTAATTAGGAAAATCCAATGCCAGCTGGCATGTGTCACAAGCCATCCGCCCACAATCGGCCCGAGCACCGGGCCAATCAGCCCCGCCATCGCCATGGCATTCCATGCAGCAACCAATTGATTTTTGGGGACATGGCGAATAATTGCCAAGCGTGCTACCGGCATCATCATTGCACCGCCCAGCCCTTGCAACACGCGCGACCAAATCAATGCGTTTAATGAATTGGAGGCGGCACAAGCAACAGAACCAAGCACAAAAATCGCCACCGCAACCCGAAACACATTGAGCGTGCCGTATTTATCGGCAATCCAACCGGTGAGTGGAATAAATAATGCAACAGTGAGGGAATAACTGATTATCGCCATTTGCATTTCTAACGGTGATTCATGCAAATCGGCAGAAATAGCAGGCAATGCCGTATTCAAAATGGTGGCATCAAGGGACTGCATAAATAATGCCATGGCGGCAATTAAGGATAAATGGCGATAATGTTGGAGCTCAGGCATAAAAAACCACGCTTAAATTCGACCGCACTTTTGCTCGTACCAAACCGTAATAAAATCAGCAATCTGCGCAATATTATTAATATCCAAACAGGGTTTATCTGCCACTAAAGGGTAATCTGTAGCAACGGCCAACACGAGATCATCAATGTCAGGTAGCGGTTTAGTCATGTCTTTTCGATGTAACAAAATCTTTTCAATCGGCTCCTGTTTAAAGCCTTCTACTAAAATGAGGTCCGCTAATTCGTGATCAAATTGTTCACATAAATAAGACAGGGAAATATGTTGTTGTGGTGTTTCCGTCATAAGTGCCCATCGATGATCACAGGCCATAATCACTTGGCTGGCACCGGCATCTTTCATGCGCCAACTGTCTTTACCCGGTTTATCCACTTGCGCATCATGATGACTGTGTTTAATCACCGCCGGACGCAAGCCACGTTGTTTTAATTGCGGGAGTAATTTTTCTAATAAGGTGGTTTTGCCGCTGCCGCTGTAACCAGTAATGCCAAGCATAGGGAGCATAATATTTCCTTAAAGACAATAAAATAAACGGGCTGATTATATACCAGCCCGCCAAAGAAAACGAATGATGTCCAAAGATTTAGAGCACACGCAGCAACACCGGTTGGTAAGCCGATTTGCGATTTAGTTTTCGTGCATACCAACGTACTCCAAGGAAAGAAAGTGCGGTGAAAATAAAAATGAAAAATACGCTGACAAGTTCGTGACTAAACAACGAATCGAACAATAAGGTGCTGAAGACTAAAGTGAACAACGGTACGCAATACATCAGCAATGCAGATTTGATCAGAGAATGTTCAGACAAGCCAATTTCGACCAACTGACCCACTTTTAACGGTGTAATAGTTTCAATGGTAAAAATATGCTCACCTCGCGCACCGCTACCGGTTAATTCCGATAAGGCGGAATTCCCGCAAGCAGCTTTTGCCGCACAACTACCACATGCGCTTTGTGATTGGCATTTTACTTTCGCCTTGCCAGATTCATATTCAATGACGACCGCACTTTCTGTCAACATAATAAGCCTGTTTAGTTTTTCTTAAATTGAATGTCTTGCACGATACGTTTTGCCGTAGAAATCGGCAATTGCCCGATAATCGTCACGTCTTTGTTGTCCACTGTTTCGTTATAAATGGTGTACGCACCTTGTCGCCAAGTGTTATCTCGCTGCGTGTTTTCAGTGATTTTGTCAGACACATATAACGTAAAAGAAAACAATCCATCACTGTAAAGTTGTGATTCAATTTTATCGTCGCCATCACGCTCAATGCTACGACTTACCACTTTAAAACCTTGTGGCAACCAACCTGGCGTCCAATTAAAGTCCGGTGTTTGATTCGCGTTTTTATCCATTAATAACGGAGGAAAAGCCACTTGATTTAAATAATCCACTAAGCCTGAAATCCCATTTCCCACATACAAATTGACGACACGAAATTGATCCAATAAATTGCCGTCCCGATCAAGCATATCACTGCGCAACAGCAAGTTATTGTCTTCATCAATAAAGGCCACATATTGATAACGGAAATCATCTTTCGGCAAAATTCGAATGGTTTGTACCACATGATCCGCTACGCGATTACGCCCGATATTAACGAAATCATAGTATTGCTCCAAAGTATCAAAATTCGCTCGGATGAGTGGCGGTAAATTATCGGTAATACCTGCACTATTAATGGTGAAAGGTTGATAGTTCGGTTGAAAATAGCTAATTAAATTATCACGTTGCACAATTTCTTGTTGTGCACCATCTAGCGTCACCAATTGCGCAAATGTTTTGCCATGAGATTTAAAATGACGGTAACGCAATGAATCCATATTAGAAGGCGTAGTTTGTACGAAAGAAAATTCATAATTTAGCTGTTCTGTCGCTTTCTTCATATCCTGCAATAGCTGTTTTGGCGAAAGGGGTTCTGCACCCAAGGAAGAAAATGACGTGCTTAATAAGAAAAAAAGTGCGGTGGTTTTTAGAAATGTTTTTAACATGATCAAATTCCTAATAAACAAATTCACCACCAAAAAATGGTGGTGAATTCTCATAAAAAAACAGTCATACCGGAATACATAGAGTATTATCTATTGCTATGATTCTGTCCTAAATTCATTGAATCAGCATAAACACGACGTTGTAGTTCATAGCTTTGTAACATGGCACCAATACGTTTATTTTTTTGTTCAAGCTGTTCGGCTGTGATGACATCTTTGCTTGGCGCGTTGTAACTGACTTCCTGCACACCGTTGTTAAAAGGCAATGTTTGTAACACCGGTGTATCTGCTGCATTTTGTACGGTAGATTTTGCATTGAAAGACTGTACGCCCAACACCGCCACCAAGCACACACCCGCAGCAACTGCAACTTGCGTCATTGGCATAAACCATGCTTTTAATTTTTGCATAAACGGAGAGTTTTCTACTTCCTGTGGCAAGGGTTGAGACTCTGTGACTTCAGCTGCTTGAATTTCTTCTGCTGCAATCAAACTTTCCATTTTTGCAGTAAAATCCGCACCTAAAAAAACATTTGTTTCTTGACGCATAACAGAACGAATGGTGTGGAAGTTAGCCCAACTCTCTTGCAATTCTGCATTTTGGCATAATTTTTCGGTGAGTTCATGATTGACTTGCTCACCATCAATATATGCTGAAAGTAGTTCTTTTTGCATGTTTGTACTCCGACTAATCGTAGTTGTATTCCTGTTTTTTATTTAACGTTGTAAAAGCGGTTTAACTTTACTTTCAATGATTTCACGCGCTCTAAAAATCCGAGATCTCACAGTCCCCACCGGACAATCCATGATTTCTGCAATTTCTTCGTAACTCAATCCCTCGATTTCGCGTAAAGTAATTGCTGTGCGTAAATCTTCCTGTAAACCTTTAATCGTATCGAATACGATATTCTTCAACTCGTTGGATAACATTTCATTTTCAGGCGTATCCACAACCCGTAAATTTGTTCCTACATCGTAGGATTCTGCATCTTCAGCTAAAATATCTTCGCTTGGTGGGCGACGCCCTTGTGCAGTCAAATAATTTTTTGCAGTGTTCACTGCGATTCTGTATAGCCAAGTATAGAAAGCACTATCACCACGAAAAGAGCCGATGGAACGGTATGCTTTTATAAATGATTCTTGTACAACATCGGAAATATCATTCGGTGAAATATACCGAGTCAGTAATCCAGCTACTTTATTTTGATAACGCGATACCAACAAATTGAAAGCTTTCTTATCTCCCTGCTGCACCCTTTCTACCAAAGCTTGATCTGTTAGCTGTTCAGCCATATAACCTCAAATATCACGTCTAACAAACTTTAATTTCAAAGCCAGCAAGCTATTGTTATGCGTTAGACGAGATGAATAAAAAAAAGTTCAGTTATTTTAGAAAAAACCAATAAAACAATGAAAATCAATGCGTTAAATTTAATTTTTGCTGAATTTCCAGCACCATTTCTCGCAATTCCGGATCATGGATTTCGCCGTTATTAAAGAACCATGAAAAAAGCTGTAAATCGGTCGAGGCTAACAAACGAATAAAAACCTCTTTTTTATGCTCACTAAGCCCGTCAAAATACTGTTTATAAAAAGGCATGATGACCTTGTCTAATTCCAGCATACCGCGCCGACAATCCCACTCAATGCGCAGGGGATCATACTTTTTCATCCTATTCTCCTTTCCCAAAAATCAACTGGATTATAGCGTTAGTGCGCCGTTTGCGAAAATAAATTAATCACTAACACACCACAGATGATCAATCCCATGCCAATTAATCCGGCAGTATCAATTTTCTGCCCAAAGGCGAAATAAGCCACAATCGCTGTCAACACAATGCCTACGCCAGACCAAATGGCATACACCAAACCAACAGAAAGTGTACGAAAAATAATGGCAACAAAATAGAACGAACAGCCATAAAAAGCCAAAGCGCTAAGCGTCGGCAACGGTTTCGTAAAACCGTCGCTGACTTTCAATAGATTGGTGGCGACAATTTCCAAACAAATGGACACGGCTAATAAAATCCACGGATTCATGTTTTCCCTATACAAAAGTGCGGTCGGAAATTCAGTTAAAAATCCGACCGCACTTTTTATTTCAATTACGCCTTAACTTGGCTTTTTAAGAAGTCTAATAATTTCTCTTTCGCAATCATTTGTTTCTCACTGCTACGACGATTTTTGTATTCGATTTCACCGTTCGCTAAGTTTTTCTCACCGATGACAACCATGTGCGGCACACCGATAAGCTCCATATCCGCAAACATCACGCCTGGGCGTTCTTTACGGTCATCAAAAATCACTTCCACACCTTGCGCCAATAAAGTGCGGTATAACTCTTCAGCGAATGCTTGCACGCTTTCTGATTTATGCATATTCATCGGCACAATCGCCACCGTAAACGGCGCCATTGCATCACTCGGCCAAATAATACCGCGTTCATCATGATGTTGTTCAATCGCGGCTGCCACAACACGCGTCACACCAATACCATAGCAACCCATAGTAACGACCGTAGGACGACCGTCTTCACCTTGCACTGTCGCATTCATCGCGTTGGAATATTTGTCGCCTAATTGGAAAATATGTCCCACTTCAATACCGCGTTTAATTAATAAGGTACCTTTGCCATCCGGACTTGGGTCGCCTTCCACCACGTTACGAATATCCGCCACTTTCGGCAACGCCACATCGCGCTCCCAGTTAATGTTGAAATAATGTTTGCCGTCAATGTTGGCACCAGCACTGAAATCAGACATGATCGCCACGCTGCGGTCAATAATAACCGGAATGTTTAAGTTGACCGGTCCAAGGGAGCCGACGCCCGCACCAATTTTCGCTTTAATGGCGGCCTCATCAGCAAATTCAAACGGGGAAGCCACTTCTGCCAATTTTTCCGCTTTGACTTCGTTTAATTCATGATCACCACGAATAATTAATGCTACTAACGGTTGTTCTTCACTAGCACCTTTTACAATCAAGGTTTTAACGGTTTTCTCAATCGGTTGGTTAAATTGCGCGACAAGCTCCGCAATGGTTTTCGCATTCGGTGTATCCACCAATTCCATCGCTTTGGTTGGTGCGGCACGCTCACCCACCGCCACCGCTTCGGCAAGTTCAATGTTCGCCGCATAATCGGATTCGGTGGAGAAAATCACATCATCTTCACCGCTGTTTGCCAACACTTGGAACTCATGAGACGCGCTACCACCGATAGAACCGGTGTCTGCTTGCACGGCACGGAAATCCAACCCTAAACGGGTGAAAATGTTGCTGTAAGTTTGATACATCACATCATAGGTTTGTTGCAAACTTTCTTTGTCCATGTGGAAAGAATAAGCATCTTTCATGATAAATTCGCGGCTACGCATCACACCGAAACGTGGGCGTACTTCGTCACGGAACTTGGTTTGAATATGATATAAATTTAGGGGAAGTTGACGGTAAGAAGTCACTTCACGACGCATTAAATCGGTAATCGCTTCTTCATTGGTCGGGCCGATCACGAAACTCCGTTCGCCACGGTCGGTGAAACGCAATAATTCCGGGCCATACTGGTCCCAACGACCGGACTCTTGCCATAATTCTGCCGGTTGTACAACGGGCATTTTGATCTCGATAGCACCACTTTTATTCATTTCTTCACGAATGATGTTTTCCACTTTTTGTAGCACACGCCAACCGGTTGGCATCCAGTTATAAAGGCCTGAAGCAAGAGGGCGAATCATGCCCGCACGCAACATGAGTTGATGGCTAACAATCGCCGCTTCTGCCGGGGTTTCTTTTAAGGTGGATAATAAATATTTACTTGTACGCATTGAATTACCTATAATTCCAAGAATTTAAAAATACGAGAAAAAAATTGGCGTTAGTGTATCTAATGCGCAGGCAAAAGCAAAGAAGAAATCAGGTTTCACGCCTTATAATCCCCGCTAAAAATGCCAATTTAACCCCAGAAAAAGGAATCATCATGTCAGCCCTTTATCAAGCCCTTCCCGCCGTCGATAAATTACTCAAAACTCCGCAAGGAGAACAATTCGTGGCAGAATTTGGCCATAGTGCCACTGTCAGCGTGTCTCGCGATATGTTGCAACAAGCGCGCGAACATATAAAACGCCATGAAAACCTACCGCACTTTTTGCAAACGGATGACGCCACCTTTCAGTACATCCGCCAACAATTATTGTTACAACAACAAGTGAACATTAAGAGCGTACATAATTTAACCGGCACGGTATTGCACACCAATCTCGGGCGCGCGTTGTGGTCACCGGCGGCACAACAAGCGGCACTAGACGCTATGCAGGGCAACGTGGCATTAGAATATGATTTAGCAGCAGGCGAGCGCAGTCATCGGGATAACTACATCAGCGATTTACTGCAACAACTCACGGGCGCAGAGGCGGCTTGTGTGGTGAACAACAACGCAGCGGCAGTATTACTGATATTGGCGACTTTCGCGCAGGGGAAAGAGGTGATCATCTCCCGTGGTGAATTGATTGAAATCGGCGGCGCTTTCCGCATTCCCGACATCATGGCGCAGGCAGGTTGTAAACTGGTGGAAGTGGGTACTACCAACCGCACCCATTTAAAAGATTATCGCAACGCAATTAACGAAAATACTGCCTTTTTAATGAAAGTTCACAGCAGTAACTACCAAATTTGTGGTTTCACGCATTCTGTTGACGAACAAGAACTGGCGGAATTAGGTAAAGAATTTGGCATTCCGGTCATCACAGATTTAGGCAGCGGCGCGTTAATCGATCTGAAACAATTCAACTTGCCGGAAGAACCGACAGTACAAGAAAAATTACAACACGGCCTCGATTTGATTTCCTTCTCCGGCGACAAACTGCTTGGCGGGCCACAAGCAGGGATTATCGTGGGTAAAAAAGCATTGATTCAACAGCTACAAGCCCATCCGCTCAAACGCGTGTTGCGTTGCGACAAAGTCACCCTCGCCGGTCTGGAAGCCACTTTGCGTTTGTATTTGCAACCGGAAAAAATTACCGAAAAACTGACCGCACTTCATCTGCTCACCCAGCCTATAGCCCAATTACAAGCACAGGCGGAACAACTGAAAGAGCGGTTAGAAAATCGCTTAAATGCAGATTATGTTGTTGCGATCGAACCAAGCGAAGCGCAGGTTGGTAGTGGCTCCCAACCGTTGGCACGAATTCCGTCAGTCGCGGTAACCATTGCGCCGGCAACAGAAAAAACACCGACAAAAACCACCGCACTTTTCGCCCGTTTATTGGCGCTACCGCAACCGGTTATCGGGCGCATTGAACGGGATAAAATTTGGTTGGATTTACGCAGTTTGGCTAATCTCGAACGCTTGCTCGACACCTTGGAGGCGCTATGATTATTGTCACATCCGGACACGTTGACCACGGCAAAACCGCGCTATTGCAAGCCCTCACCGGTACGCACACAGCGCATTTACCGGAAGAAAAAAAACGCGGCATGACCATTGATTTGGGCTACGCCTATTTGCCGTTAAAAGATCAAATCCTCGGCTTTATCGATGTGCCGGGGCACGAACGTTTTCTCGCTAATATGCTGGCAGGCTTGGGCGGCATCCATTACGCCATGCTTATCGTTGCCGCAGACGAAGGCGTGCAAGCACAAACCATCGAGCACTTAAACATTTTGAGCTTGTTGCAATTGCAGGAAATCATGGTGGTGATCACCAAAGCCGACCGCGCCGATGCGCAACAAATCGACGCATTAGAACAACAGTTACGTCAACACTATGCCATCTTGGCAAACAGCAAATTCTTCGTGACCTCTGCCACCACTGGCCAGGGTATTGAAACATTACGCGATTATTTGGCGCAGTTGCCGGAATTATCAGACACGGAAAAACCATTCCGTTATGCCATCGACCGTATTTTCACCATTAAAGGCGCCGGCACCGTGGTGACAGGTACCGCATTTGCGGGCAAAGTTGCCATCGATGACGAATTGTATTTAAGCAATGGGCAAAAAGTGCGGGTGAAAAATATCCACGCACAAAACGAACAAAGTACAGAAGGCTTGGCAGGACAACGCCTGGCATTAAATATTAACTTAGATTTCGACCGCTCGTTAATTGAGCGCGGCGATTGGTTGTTCTCCCAACCGCCTGCCAAAGCGACAGATCGCGTCACCGTTTGGCTCGAAAACCAAATTCCACTGAACGAAAGCCAACCGGTGCATATTTATCACGCGGCCTCACACACCACAGGCAAGCTGACATTATTACAACAACCCAAACTCGTGCCTCAGCAACACGCGCTGGCAGAACTGATTTTAGAGCAACCGTTGTTTTTGGCGCATGGTGACAAAATTATCTTACGCAACAGCAACTCTACCGCCGTACTCGGTGGCGCAAAAGTAATTGAAATCCATTCACCGAAACGCCACAAGCGCACAGAAGCCCGTTTCGATTATTTACGCCAACTGATTCAAGCAGAAACAGCCGAAAAACGCACCGCACTTTATCTGCAAAATCATGCGGTGGAAGCCGAGCAGTTGATGTGGATTGAACAGCTGACAGAGACACAACTGAATGACATTCTTGAAAAAAACGGTGACATTCGCTTCCAAAGCTGGTGTTTTAATGCCGAGTATCGCACGCAACAAACATCGAAATTATTGACCGCACTTGCGCAATATCACGAACAACATCCAGACCAACTCGGCTTAGGCAAAGCCCGTTTATATCGCATTGCGGCACTGAACCAGCCGGAAAAACTGATTTATCATTTTATTGATGAATTATTAGCCGAAAATCAGCTACAGCAAACTCGTGGCTGGCTACACACCGCCGATCATAAAATTCAATTTAATGAACAAGAACGTGCATTATGGCAACAAGTTCTTGAGCAATTTGAGCAACATAACGGACAAGCATTGTGGGTGCGTGATCTTGCGGGCTTATTAGGACAGGAAGAAAGCGCCATGCGCAACTTCCTCTACAAAGCAGGTAAATTAGGCTATCTCACCGCTGTGGTGAAAGACCGTTTCTTCCTGACCGAGAACATTTATGCCACCGCTCGCTTAATCAAACAGCTTGTCGCCGGGAAAGAGGGCATATCGGTAAACGAATTGCGTGATGCGTTACAATTCGGACGCAAAATGACCGTACAACTGGTGGAATATTTCGACCGCTGTGGTTTCTTACGTCGCAAAGGCAATATTCACGTATTGCGCGATGCGGACGTGTTTGATTTGTAAAAGTGCGGTCGATTTTCACAACATTTTTATACAAGGAGTTTCTATGCAAAAACTGCTCATTTCTGCTTTAGCCGTCGCCGGTCTAACGCTTACCGGCTGCAATGATGAAGAAAAAAATGCTCTTTCCGAACAAGTGAAAAAACAAACCCAAACGATCGAGCAGCTAAATGCACAAGTGAATACCTTACAAAGACAGGTTCTGGATTTGGCGGAAAATCAAGCAATTCAAGTAGAACCGGAAGTCCTCTTCCAAAAATCGGCAGTTATTTCACCAACAAAAGGCACTGATGATACTTCCATTAACAAAGTCAAATTCGATATTACGATGTTAAAAACCAATTCGGACTGGCTAACTGCCTTGTTATTAAATGAAGTCATTGCGTCATTCAATGTGGAAGGGCAGCCTAAAATCGAAAATAAACAACAGTTTATTGAACGATTAGAGAAAGACATGGCTGAAACCCTAAAAGAAGCAAGAGAGTATGAAACCTTGGCGGTAGAGACCAGCGTTGGCATGGAATATTTAGGGCAGCGGGAAAACTTAGCCTCCTTCACCCTCCACTATTATAGTTATTCCGGTGGTGCCCATGGCATGTATTCCACCCATTTTGTGAACGTTGATTTAGACAAAAAAGCCGTCATTCGATTAGACGATGTCTTTACTAAAGCACAACAAAACAAAGTTAAAGCGTTGCTATGGGAGATTTATCAAAATGAATCTCGTGGCGATAACGGTGAACGACAAGAGCCATTCACCGCAAAAGCCGATTTTTACCTCAGTGATAATTTCTATTTTTCACAAGATGGCATTGTGTTTGTCTATCCGCCTTATGCCCTTGGCCCTTATGCAGCGGGTGAAAAGGAACTGCGCCTGTCTTTATATGATGATGAAGTCAAAGCCTTGTTAACACCGGCATTTAAATTTTTAGGAAAAAGTTACGTTGAATAACAAACAAAAATCCCCAAGCACATACTTGGGGATTTTTTTAATTCTCTAATTCTAAACTCAGCACATCCGGTTCATTCTTTAATAATAAGTACAATTCGTGAATGGTATCTTTGTCATTAATCGTGCAACGAATCGTCAATTTAGTTTCACCGTTTGCCTGATCTTTCATATTAATATTTTCAATCAGATGATTATGGGTATGTAGCAGCTGGATAAACTGCCCCACCGCAGCCGGCGAAGCCAATGTGGCGGTAATGCGGGTTTTCTTCTTTTTCTCATAACGGCGCACCCAACGATGCACAGACGGGCTCAAACGAATGGCGATTAAAATCATGAAGGTGGCAATAATCGCATCAAAATAGAAGCCCGCGCCGGAAGCAATACCGATACCCGCAGCCGCCCAGATAATCGCCGCCGTGGTCAAGCCGGAAATCGCATCATTGTGCTTACGTAAAATCACGCCCGCACCAAGGAAACCGATGCCGCTAATCACCTGTGCTGCCAAACGCATTGGGTCAGTACGAATGTTTTCTGATACTTGGGCATAATGTTCGGCAGATTGAATGGAAACAATGGTGAGTGCGCAGGTCGTCACCGCAATAATCATGCAAGTTTTTACCCCCACGGGTTTGGCTTTTAACTCACGCTCCAAACCAATGATGCCGCCCAGCACCATGGCAAACGCCATTTTAACGAAAATAAAGAAATGGCTGTCTCGCGCCAATGTTTCAAAAAAAACGGATAGGTTACTCATCATGTTAAATTGTTAATCCAAGTGATTGATAAAGTTGTTTTAGTTCATCTTGCGTTAAAGTGCGGTAGGTTTTTGGCGCTAAATTTTGGAGCGTAAAACCGGCAAGCTGACAACGAATTAAACGCAATGTCGGAAAGCCAATATGCGCCGTCATTCTGCGTACTTGCCGATTTCGCCCCTCATAAATTTTAATTTCTAACCACGATGTAGGAATATTTTTTCGCTCGCGAATGGGCGGAACGCGTTGCCATAAACAATCCGGTTCGGAAATCAACCGCACTTTTGCCGGTTTTGTCATACCATCTTTTAATTGCACGCCTCGCCGAAGTTGCTCTAACGCGGCTTCATCAGGGACGCCTTCCACCTGCACCCAGTAAGTTTTTTCCATTTTAAACTTAGGTTCCGCCAAGCGATGTTGAATCTCCCCGTTGTTAGTCAACAACAATAATCCCTCACTATCGCGATCCAGCCGCCCGACAGGATAAACGTCAGCGATATCAATAAAATCTTTCAACGTGCTACGACCATTTTCATCACTAAATTGGCACAACACATCAAAGGGTTTATTAAACAGAATTACTTGAGTTTGAGAAAACGCGATTTTAGGCTTAGAAACACCGCCAAAATGAACCGCACTTTGAGTTGGTTTTCTCCATTTTTGGGGTTTTCGCCGAAAAGATGTTGGCTGCATAAATAAGGTATTCATAAAAATTTTGCATACTTTAGCACCAATTGAAGCAAAATCTAAATTTATGCCCGAAATAAATGCACAAAATGAGGAACTTTTTCATCACTAGCGTTTTATTCGGCATTTTATGCCCTTTTTTAGCAAGTTAACGTCGATTTTTTATAAATCTCATTTTTTTATTCTAAAAATTAAATTTTAAAATAGAATAAAAAACTATATTTTAAAAATAACTTGATGAAAAATAACGTAAATTTTCATAATTTGTTATTTTTGTCTATTGACTCGCATTTTTATTGATTTATATTGAGGCTCCAACATTTTTTAACTTTTACAGGTTGTTCCATGACTCAAACACATAAACGTGAAACATTCTCCGGACGCAGAGCCTTTATTTTTGCGGCGATCGGTTCGGCAGTCGGCTTGGGAAACATTTGGCGTTTCCCTTATGTTACTTATGAAAACGGCGGCGGCGCCTTTATTTTGCCTTACATTGTGGCGTTATTAACGGCCGGTATTCCTTTGGTCTTTTTAGATTATGCTTTAGGCCACAAATTCCGCGCCTCTCCACCATTAGCTTATCGCAAGCTCAAAACCGCTTTTGAAACCTTCGGTTGGTGGCAAGTGATGATCAACGTAATTATTGGTCTTTACTATGCGGTTATTCTTGGCTGGGCAGCAAGCTATGCTTATTATTCCTTTAGCTCCGCTTGGGGTAGCAATCCGGTAGATTTCTTCTTACATGAACACATTAAGATGGCAAGTGAGGTGGCGTTAAGCTTGGATTTTGTTGACACCGTTGTTGGACCGTTACTTGCTGTGTGGATTATCACGTTGTTGATTCTTTCTTTTGGCGTACAAAAAGGCGTGGCGCGTTCTTCCGTTATCTTCATGCCAATTTTGGTGATCATGTTCATTACCTTGGTGGTTTATTCCCTGTTCTTACCGGGTGCAGAAAAAGGTCTTGATGCCTTATTCTCACCAAACTGGGACAAATTAGCTGACCCAAGTGTTTGGATTGCCGCATATGGTCAAATCTTCTTCTCACTTTCCATTTGCTTCGGCATCATGTTGACCTATGCCTCTTACTTGAAAAAAGAATCGGATTTAACCGGCGCAGGTTTAGTAGTTGGCTTTGCTAACAGTAGCTTTGAAGTCTTAGCGGGTATCGGCGTATTCTCTGCGTTAGGGTTCATCGCTGTCGCCAACGGACAAGATGTCAGCGAAGTAGCAAAAGGCGGTATCGGCTTAGCCTTCTTTGCCTTCCCAACCATCATTAACCAAGCACCATTAGGTCAATTATTGGGCGTGTTATTCTTCGGTTCTTTAGTTTTCGCCGGGTTAACCTCTTTTATTTCCGTATTAGAAGTAATCATTGCGGCGGTACAAGATAAATTACGCTTACGTCGTGCACACGCAACATTCTTGGTTGGCTTACCAATGATGGTCGCATCCACCTTATTATTTGGTACGGCAGCCGGCTTACCGATGCTTGATACCATGGACAACTTCGTCAATATGTTCGGTATTGTTGCTGTGGCATTCTTCTCTTTACTCTCCATTATCGTTACCGGCAGATTAAAAGAACTTGGTGAACACTTAAACGAAACCAGTTCTTTCAAAGTTGGTACAATCTGGAAAGCCTGCATTGTGGTTACCACCGGCGTATTAGCGTTCATGCTTTACAAAGAAGCCACCAAAGTATTGGCAAATGGTTACGAAGGCTATCCTGAATGGTTCGTTAACACTTTCGGCTGGGGCATGGCGATCGGCTTAGTCATCATCAGTTTCTTACTTTCCCGTTTACCATGGAAAAATCTCGTACAAAAACAAGGAGAAAAATAAGATGTCAACCAATGCAATTATCATGATGGCTATCGCGCTCATCATTATCTGGGGCGGATTATTGGTTTCCGTGATCAGATTACCAAAAGAATAATTTAGCTTTTAAAAACAAAAAATCCCATCAAATGTTTGATGGGATTTTTTGTGGGAAAAGTGCGGTGGGTTTTTCATACGTTTTAAAAGACCGCAAAAAACACCGCACTTTGACGTTCAACAAGCCTTAACTATGACATACGTCCGTTGGCGATTGGAATAACCTGATCACAAATTGCCATGGTAGAGGCGCGATGGCTCACTAAGATGATCAATTTTTCCGCTTTCACGTTTAGCAAGGATTGCAAAATCATGGCTTCGTTTAAGCTGTCCAGATTACTTGTCGGTTCGTCTAACAAAATAATCGGTGCATTGTGCAAGAAGGCGCGGGCAATACCGATGCGTTGTTTTTCACCGTCGGAAAGATTGTTCCCCATTTCAGTGATTTTGGTATCGTAGCCTTCCGGCAAACTCATGATAAATTCATGAATAGAGGCTTTTTTCGCCGCTTCAATCACTTGCTCTTTTGTTGCCTTACGGTTTGCCAACACAATATTTTCATACACCGTTTCATTGAAAATATAGGTTTGTTGGGTGATGTAAGCGATATTGTCGCGCAAATTCACCGTATTAATGTTTTTTAAGTCCGTATCGTTAATGCAAATACGACCTTGTTGCGGATCGTAAAAACGCATCATTAATTTCAAAAGGGTACTTTTACCGCTACCGCTGCGGCCGTGAATACCGAGAATTTCGCCTTTTTTGATCTGCAAATTCACATCAGACAAAATTTGTTCGTCCGCATAAGCAAAACTGACATTTTCTACGTTAATTTGCTGTATGTCAGTCATATTCACGCCGTTTTCTACGTCTTTTAATTCCGGTTGTTCTGCCAATAATGCCAAGACACGTTCGCCACTGGCGAGCGTTTGCAATAAGTTGTTGGACAGGTTACTTAAGGCAATCACCGGGCCGTAACTGGACATCAATAAAATCACACCAATAAGCAAACCGGCAAAATCAATATAGTCGTAAGCAAAGAGCGTTAAGCCCACCAATAAAATCACGATATTGAAGAAAGACACCGCAATTTCCGTGAACGAACGCACGTTGCCTTCTTGTTGTTTGATTTTTAAAAAGGCTTGGTCGATTTTTTCACTGCGTTGGTGGATTTCCTGTAAACGTTTTTCCTCGTTGCCGAAAAGTTGAATTTCTTTCATGCCACGAATGCTGTCGAGGAAGAAATCATTCATTTCGCCTACCAGTTCACGGTATTTACGACCATCTTCACGCGCCATTTGGGTGGTGACGATAGGCAAAATAATACCGACGGTAACATACGCTAAAAATGCCACCAACACGAACCACCAAGAAATATGCGCGAACACCGCCAATAAAATACCGGAGGTTAAAAAGGCAATGGCGATCGGCGCGATGGTGTGCGCATAAAACACTTCCAACAATTCAATATCATTGGTGACCAAGGAAAGCAATTGACCGGATTGTTTGTCCTGCAATTTCACAAACGCCAAACGACGTAATGCACTGAACACTTTGTCGCGCAACAACGCCAATAATTTGAAGGCGATGTAATGGCCGGACATTTGTTCCAAATAACGTAAAATGCCACGCGCTACTGCGAGCACAATAAGTGCGGTCAAAATTTGCGATAAATTTAAGTGGGAGTGGAAATTAAGCAATTCCGACAAACCCATCGCACCCAGCACCATAATGAAAATAGCACTGAGGAAACCGAGGGTACCCATAATAATGGTGAAACTCATGATATGCGCCAACGGCGTCACCAATTTCATGAGTTGCCACATGACGACAAATCCGTTCTTACGCATGATTTGCCCCCGTTCTGATATTTTCTAAGTTCTTTTGTTGATTAAACATTTCTGCATAAATTCCGTTTTCAGTCATTAAAGAAGCATGATCGCCCGATTCTGCCAAGTGACCGCTTTGTAACACATAAATTTGGTCGGCATTTACCGCATTCGCCAGACGGTGAGAAATCATGACAATAGTTTTTTCGTGTTTAAGCTGTTGAATAAATTGCAGAATGATTTCTTCACTTTCTACGTCGATGTTGCTGGTGGCTTCATCGAAAACGTATAAGTCGGCATTGTGCAACAAGGCACGCGCCAATGCTAAACGTTGAATTTGACCACCGGACAAGTTAGTTCCACGACTTAATAACGTCATATCCAACCCGCCGTTTTCACGGACGAAATTCGCCAAATTCACTTGTTCCAAGCATTGATAAATAGCGTCATCAGAAGCATCAGACAATGCCATCAACATATTTTCTCTGAGGCTTCCTTTGAAAATGTAACTGCTGTGGCTCACCAACGAAACGTGACGATATAAGGAATGACGGTTAATTTGTTTAATATCGACCCCGTTAAACAAAATTTCCCCTTGCTGCGCTTGGTAAAAACCCATCAGCAAAGAAACCAACGTGGATTTACCGCAACCGCTCTTACCCACAAAAACCGTTAATTGCTTCGGTTGAATATCAAGGTTTAAGCCGTTAATGGCCGGTTTTTCTGCAGAATAGGCAAAATGTAAATCCTTAATTTGCACGGTGACTTCATTTTTAGCCGGAAAATCCACCGCACTTTTATTTTCTTCTACCGGGGTATCCAACAGCGTAAAGATTTTCTCTGAAGCCGCCTTACCGTTCATTGCCACATGGAAGAAAGAACCCAGTAAGCGTAACGGAATGAAAAATTCGGAAGAAAGCAAAATAAATAAAATAACACCGAAAATGCTTAAATTACCATCTTGGTATTGTAAAAGCGCCGTCAAAATCCCTAATGCCGCACCGCCGTAAGCCAATAAATCCATTAAAGAAACGGAATTTAGCTGCATGGTCAATACTTTCATGGTGATGGTACGGAAATTCTCCGCTTCGATGTCCATTTGTTTGGCTTTGTAATCATCATCTTGATAGATTTTCAAAGTAATCAAACCTTGTAGATTATCCAAAAAGCTACTGCCTAACCCGACATAAATAGACCAATATTTCGCCAACAAACGTTTCGCGATTTTATTTACCGCAATGATGGACATTGGAATTAACGGCACGCAAACCAAAAGAATTAATGAGGTCGGTGCGTTAAAAAAGACCAGAAAAACAAACAATGTAAGCGGCGCAAGCAGGCTGTAAAACAACTGCGGAAGATAACGACCGAAATAAATTTCCAGTTGCTCCACGCCTTCAGATGCCACTTGGATCACGGAAGAGGTAGATTGTTGGTTAACCTGATTCAGCGGCATGGAAGACAATTTTTGATAAATCAGTGTGCGCAATTTATGCTTCACTTGCGTACTCGCTTTATAGGAGGCTTTCACCGCCATTTTTCCTGCCCAAGCACGCAACGCCAGACAAGCAACCAAAACGACGGTAAAAATGACCGCACTTTGTAGTGTAAGTGAACGTTCAAACGCCCATTGTAAGCAAATGGCAAACACTACTGCACTTATAATTCCGCCAATTAAGGCAACCCAGTTCCATAACACATTAATAGCAATCCATTTTTTGCTATCCTCGACTGTGTTTATCAGCCGTTTATCAATCATCATAACGTTTATTTGTCCTTAAAAATTACTTTAATGAAAAGTGCTATATCATAACATTTATATAACAAATGATAATTAATTTTATTCTAATTTTTGGTATTTTTATATTTGACGCTTAAATTTAAAACAAAAAAATAGCACCTTAAGAAAGGTGCTATTTGTATAAAATTCAAATCGGTTTATAGCAAGATATTGGCAAATAACAAACCAAAACCTAAGCAAAATGCCATACTTAATAAACCAGGTAGCATGAAACTGTGGTTGAAAATGTATTTACCGATTCGAGTAGTACCCGTGGTATCAAAGTCGATTGAAGCGATGATTGGACCGTAGTTCGGGATGAAGAAATAGCCGTTTACCGCAACAAACACACCAATCAAAATTGCAGGTGGAATACCAAGAGCAATACCCAATGGGAATAGAGTTGCTACAGTAGCACCTTGGCTGTTAACTAACACTGAAAGTATGAACAAGGCGAAAGCAAATGTCCAAGGTGCGGTTTCGACTAAACCTTTTACTAAACCTTTAACTTCTTCCATATGGGCTTGCATTAAGGTATCACCTAACCATGCAATACCGAAAATAGCGATTACCGCACGCATACCGGCGTGGAATACAGAACCTTTAGTAATTTCAGTGCCATCCGGTTTACAGGTTAAGATAATTAACGCACCGATAGATAGCATGATGATCTCAATGGTATGCGCCATACCCATTGGTTTGCCATCAAATACCGGACGAAGAGAAGGCATTGCTCCCATTAACACAACAAGTAATGCACCAAATAAGAAAAGGGATACGGAGATTTTGGCGGATTTGCTAATTTCAAGCTCTTTACCGACAACAGTTGAATTAAAGGCTTCCGCATATTTTGGATCGTGTAAACGACGTTGATATTCCGGATCATCTTTTAATTCTTTACCCATTTTATTGACAAATAGACAAGCGCAGAAAATTCCTAGAATAGTAGAAGGAATTGTAACGATTAACACATCCCCTAAATGAATGCCTTGCGGTTCAAGATACGCGACAACTGCAACTACAGCGGCAGCAATCGGACTGGCAACAATCGCAAATTGAGAGGCGATAACCGCCATGGACATTGGACGTTCAGGACGGACGCCATTTTGACGACTCACTTCAGCAATTACCGGTAATACAGAATAGGCAACGTGGCCCGTACCGGCTAATAGCGTAAAGGTCCAAGTCACTGCAGGGGCGATAAATGTAATATGTTTTGGATTGCGACGTAAAATATTTGTCGCAATTTTGATCATGTAATCTAAACCACCTGATGCTTGCATTGCTGCTGCCGCAGAAACTACTGCCATAATCATAAACATCACGTCAATTGGCAAACCTGCCGGTTTTAAACCAAAACCGAAAGACAAAATAGCAAGCCCCAAGCCGCCAAAAACACCCAAACCGATACCGCCAACACGTGCACCGACCAAAATACAGAGCAACACGATGGCGAATTGAAGTAAAAACATAGCAGACATACTGCCTCCTTAGAGAATGAAAATAAAATCTGTGTAACGTATAAGAAATTATACTCAGTTATATTTTGATAGAGATGCCTTCCCAAGGCAATCGGGATTTAACAGCCCAAAATTCAGCTTAATTATATAAGAATGTTGTAACACTGAGTATGGCTGATTTTGAATGTTTTCATTAAATTATGATCCATATCAGGTTTTAAACAAAATTTTGATGGTTATTTCAACAAAATCAACATTCTCCGTAGAAACAATAACTTTTGATAAATAGTCAAAGTAAAGTTATACTTGAGCCCTTATTTTTAAACCTAATTATTGAGAAATATATGGAAGAATTTATGCCAATGGCAATTGAATTTGCCAAAAATCATTCTTTAATTGTTGTTGCTTGGGTGGCTATTTTTCTAATGGTTATCTACCACTTCATCAAATCAGCCACCAGCAAAACGAAAGTGATTGAAAATACTGAAGCCATTGCGTTAATCAACAACCAAAATGCTGTTATTATTGATTTACGCTCAATGGATGACTTTAATAAAGGCCATATCATTAACAGTTTAAACCTGCTTCCTACCGAAATAAAAAATCACAATGTTGGTAAAATCGAACAACATAAAGAAACGCCTGTTATTTTAGTTTGTGCCAACGGTGTGACTTCCGCTTCTTCTGCTGAAATTTTGGCAAAACAAGGATTTAGTCACGTTTATTCCTTGAAAGAAGGCATTGCAGGCTGGCGAGCAGCAAATTTACCTTTAGTTAAAAAATAAATAAGGACACAAAAATGACCGAAGAAAACAAAGATGTTGTAAACAACGAGGAACAAGAAGTCCAAGCAGTACTTCAAATTCAACGTATTTATGTCAAAGACGTTTCTTTTGAAGCACCTAATTTGCCACACATTTTCAATCAAGAGTGGAAACCAAAACTGGCTTTTGATTTATCTACTGAAACCGTTAAATTAGCCGATGATTTATACGAAGTTTGTTTAAATATTTCCGTTGAAACCACTTTGGAAGATTCCGGCGATGTGGCTTTTATTTGTGAAGTAAAACAAGCCGGTGTATTTACCATTAGCGGTTTAGAAGATATGCAAATGGCACATTGCTTAACTGCTCAATGCCCAAATATGTTATTCCCTTACGCCCGTGAATTGGTTTCCAACTTAGTCAACCGTGGCACTTTCCCTGCATTAAATCTTTCTCCGGTTAACTTCGATGCTTTGTTTGTTGAATATTTACAACGTCAACAACAAGAGCAAGAATCTGCCGAGCAAGCAAAAGCAAATTAATCTCAAAAAACCCACTTTTGATAAAGTGGGTTCTATTTTTTCGTTACTCTCATTTTTATCCGTCAAGGAGTCAATGATGAATACGACCTTAACTCATTCTTCTATTACCGTATTAGGCGCCGGTTCTTTTGGTACCGCCTTGGCTATCGCATTTTCCCGCAATGGACATTTAACCCGTCTTTGGGGACATAATCCGACAAAAATGCAAAAACTTGATAGCGAGCGACAAAATACAGAATTTTTACCAGAGATTGTTTTTCCCGATTCGTTACAAATAGAAACGGATTTAGCCAAAGCCATTCAAGCTTCACGCGATTTATTATTAGCTGTTCCCAGTCATTGTTTTGGTGAAATTCTCGATCAAATTCGACCGCACTTACGTCCTGATAGCCGTATTGTTTGGGCTACAAAAGGCTTAGAAAGAGATACCGGTCGTTTGTTGGAAGACGTTATTAAAGAAAAATTAGGCAACCACTATCCTTTAGCGGTGCTTTCCGGTCCAACCTTTGCCAAAGAATTGGCTTCAGGTCTCCCGACAGCAATTACCTTAGCTTCCAACGATGAAGAATTTGCATTGCAATTTCAAGCGCGCATTCATTGCAGCAAACATTTTCGCGTTTACATTAATAACGATATGCTTGGTGTACAACTTGGCGGTGCCATTAAAAACGTCATTGCCATTGGCGCAGGAATGTCCGACGGCATGGGATTTGGCGCAAATGCTAGAACAGCACTTATCACGCGCGGTATTGCCGAAATATCTCGTTTAGGTATCGCTCTAGGCGCAAATCCAAATACTTTTATGGGTATGTCCGGCTTAGGTGATCTCGTTTTAACCTGTACGGATAACCAGTCCCGTAACCGTCGTTTCGGTATGATGTTAGGGCAAGGTTTTTCCGCTCAAACAGCAATGGATAATATCGGTCAAGTAGTAGAAGGTTTCTATAATACTAAGGAAGCCCATTTACTTGCACAACGACACGGCATTGAAATGCCTATCACTGAACAAATTTACCAAGTCCTGTTCTGTGGCAAAAATGCGAAAGAAGCCGCATTGAGTTTATTAGGTAGAGAACGTAAAGAGGAATAATCCATGTCATCAACGGTTTGGCAAAATATTCGTCAGGAAGCAAAAGAGTTAGTGGATAACGAACCTATGCTTGCCAGTTTTTTCCATTCAACGATTTTAAAACATCATAATTTAGGCAGTGCATTAAGTTACATTTTAGCCAACAAATTAGCTAACACGATTATGCCGGCTATTGCACTACGCGAAATTATCGAAGAAACCTATCAGGAAAAACCAAGCATTATTGAATGTGCCGCTTTTGATATTCAAGCCGTTCGTCAACGAGATCCGGCGGTAGAACTTTGGTCAACCCCTTTGCTTTATTTAAAAGGGTTTCACGCTATTCAAAGTTATCGTATTACCCATCATTTATGGCAACAAAACCGCAAAGCACTAGCTATTTATTTGCAAAACCAAATTTCCGTTGCGTTTGACGTGGACATTCACCCTGCTGCCAAAATAGGCCATGGCATTATGTTCGACCATGCCACCGGTATTGTTGTCGGCGAAACCTCCGTGATTGAAAATAACGTGTCTATTCTACAAGGTGTCACCCTAGGAGGTACCGGAAAAGAATGTGGTGATCGTCATCCAAAAATTCGTGAAGGCGTGATGATTGGTGCGGGTGCAAAAATTTTGGGCAATATTGAAGTGGGTAAATACGCCAAAATCGGCGCGAATTCTGTTGTATTACAACCTATCCCCGACTATGCCACCGCCGCAGGCGTACCAGCACGAATTATAGGAAAAGATAAAGACGCCAAACCGGCATTTGAAATGAACCAAAATTTTATTGATTTAGGAATGGAATTGAATATTTAGGCTCAACAAGGATCTCAAGGTTGAGCCTAAAACATCTTCAAAAGTGACCGCTCTTTAACGTTTGTTAAGCGCCGATTAAACGTGAAAGTGCGGTGTCTTTCCGGTCTAAATAATGGGTGGATTGAATACGGCGAATTGTTCTGGATTTTCCTCGAATTAATAAGGTTTCCGTGGTTGCCAGATTGCCTTTACGATGAATACCTTTTAATAGGTCACCATTAGTAATTCCGGTGGCCGCAAAAACTAAATTGTCGTCACGCACTAATTGTTCAAGCTGTAATACCGTATTTACTTGAACACCCATTTCTTCACAACGACGTATTTCTTCTGCTGCCAACGCATTATTTTCCGGTGTTTCCCCTTTAACGACATTTCTTGGTAATAAACGGGATTGCATATCCCCCCCTAAAGCTCGAATTGCCGCCGCCGCAATAACCCCTTCCGGTGCACCGCCAATACCATACACCATGTCAATTTCCGCTTCCGGTAAACAACATAATACCGATGCCGCAATATCACCATCTGGAATAGTAAATACACGTACGCCTAATTGATGCATTTTATCAATGACGTCTTTATGACGTGGTTTATCTAAAATGGTTACCGTTAAGTCAGATAATAATTTACCTAATTTAGAGGCGACTCGACGCAAGTTTTGTTCAAGCGGTAAATTTAAATCGATAATGCCTTTTGCTTCTGGGCCAACTACCATTTTTTCCATATACATATCAGGCGCTTTTAAAAAAGTATTTTTCCCCCCTGCCGCCAATACGGAAATGGCATTAGTTTGCCCCATTGCCGTCATACGTGTGCCATCAATTGGATCAACAGCAATCGACACTAACTCACCCATGCCGGATCCCACTTTTTCACCAATATACAGCATTGGTGCTCGATCAATTTCACCTTCTCCAATAACGACTTCTGCATCCATATGGACTAAATTCAACATATAACGCATCGCTTTCACGGCGGCATCATCAGCCGAATTTTTATCACCGCGACCTAACCAAGCAAAACCCGCTAATGCCGCTACTTCTGTTACTCTTGAAAACTCAATGGCTAATGATCTGTTCATGGAAATTCCTTAAAAATGAGAAGTAAAAAATCGGCTTATTTTATCACTAAGCAAACGTTTGCATACCAAAAACATCAAGAAATTTTCTAAGGGGTAATTAATTCAAAGATTATTTGATTCTCCACTTTTATAAAACCAATTAACTAGGTAGAATAAAGCCACTTTTATCCATTTGTTTTAGAGGAAATTACCATGTCATTTGAAGTATTAGATCAATTAGAAAACAAAATTAAGCAAACTGTTGAAACCATTCAATTACTTCAATTAGAAGTTGAAGAATTAAAAGAAAAAAACAACAAATCACAACAAGAAAACGATGCATTACGTGGTGAAAACGAACAGTTAAGAAACGAACAGCAAAATATTCAAGAGCGTTTACGTTCTATCATAGGTATGACTGACGGTATCTAATCGATTAATAAAAAACAAAGGCTTAGTTAATCTAAGCCTTCTTTTTTTGGAGAAAAAAATGCAACCTAAAATTTGCTTAATCACCGGCAGCACCTTAGGCAGTGCCGAATATGTTGCCGAACACTTAGAAAATCTATTACAACAACAGGGTTTCAGTACCGAATTACATCATGGCCCTACATTGAATGAGGTTATCAATGAAAAATTATGGTTGGTGGTAACCTCTACCCATGGCGCGGGAGAACTGCCGGATAACCTCAAACCTTTATTTGAAACTCTTGATACAAGTAATATAGATCTTTCAACGTTGAAATTTGCGGTGATCGGTTTAGGAAATTCCGATTACGACACCTTTTGCTTTGCCGTGGATACGGTAGAACAACATTTATTGGCAAAAAGTGCGGTCAAAATTACCGACGCTTTGCGGATTGACGTCTTAACAGAAACCGACCAAGAACAATACGCAGAGGACTGGTTGCCTAATTTTACGAATAAAATTTCATCAATTTAGTTTTCATAAAATCAATTAATAAGAAAAAACACTTGTGGATAACTTAACATAAAATTGTGAGAAATCTGTTTTTATAACATGAGTAACTTTTTCAAAAGATCATATTGTGGATAAAACACGAAGTTATACACAAGAATTGATATGTAGGATCTGTACGATCTTAACAGTTTTAAAAATGATCTATTTTCTTCATTTACAACATAAAAAAGATCTTATTCAAGTTATTCAGCGATCCTAATAATAGTAATAATAAAATAGATCTTTATATAAAGATCTTACTCTTATTAGCAAGAGATCCTTTTTACGATCTCTCTTTCTCTTTCAATGAAACTGACCTTTTAACAAAACAAGATTTTCAGTAAAATAGCGACCAATTTTTTTAAAGGATCAAAAGATCCGTACCTCATTCAAAATAGAGATCATTCATAATCATGTTTTACACTGAAACCTATGATGTCATCGTGATCGGTGGCGGTCATGCAGGGACTGAAGCCGCATTGGCGCCTGCTCGTATGGGATTAAAAACCCTATTACTTACGCATAATGTAGATACCTTAGGACAAATGTCTTGTAATCCGGCAATTGGCGGAATAGGAAAAGGCCATTTAGTAAGGGAAATTGATTCCATGGGCGGTTTAATGGCAACAGCGGCAGATCAGGCGGGAATTCAATTTCGTACACTGAATAGCAGTAAAGGTCCTGCTGTACGGGCAACACGTGCACAGGCAGATCGTGTGTTGTATCGTCAGGCTGTAAGAATAGCCCTTGAAAATCAACCTAATTTAGATATTTTCCAACAAGAAGTCAGCGATATTTTAGTAGAGCAAGATCGTGCTACCGGTGTCGTGACGAAAATGGGACTGAAATTTCATGCTAAATCAGTAATTTTAACTGCCGGCACGTTCTTAGCCGGTAAGATCCACATTGGTTTAGAAAATTACGAAGGGGGACGTGCGGGGGATCCGGCTTCTGTTACTCTCTCTCATCGTTTAAGAGATCTTGGTTTACGTGTAGATCGTTTAAAAACCGGAACACCCCCACGTATTGATGCACGTACCATTGATTTTTCCGTGCTTGCTAAACAACATGGCGATGCAGAGTTGCCGGTATTTTCTTTTATGGGATCCGTTGATCAGCATCCTCGCCAAATTCCCTGTTTTATTACACATACAAATGAAAAAACGCACGAAGTGATCCGTAATAATTTAGATCGCAGCCCTATGTACACAGGCGTTATCGAAGGAATTGGTCCGCGTTATTGCCCATCTATCGAAGATAAAGTGATGCGTTTTGCTGATCGTAATTCGCATCAAATTTATTTAGAACCGGAAGGTTTAACCACAAATGAAATTTATCCGAACGGGATTTCCACCAGTTTGCCATTTGACGTGCAAATGGGCATTGTGAACTCCATGAAAGGGTTGGAAAATGCGCGCATTATTAAGCCCGGTTATGCCATTGAATATGATTATTTTGACCCACGTGATTTAAAACCAACGTTAGAAACCAAATCCATTCAAGGTTTATTCTTTGCCGGTCAAATTAACGGGACGACCGGTTATGAAGAGGCCGCCTCTCAAGGGTTGTTAGCGGGAATTAACGCCGGTCTTTATGTGCAGGAAAAAGAAGCTTGGTTTCCACGCCGTGACCAGGCTTACATGGGTGTGTTGGTGGATGATCTTTGCACGCTTGGCACCAAAGAACCTTATCGCGTATTCACGTCCCGAGCGGAATATCGTTTGCTATTGCGTGAAGATAATGCCGACATTCGTTTGACACCGATTGCCCATGAATTAGGGTTAATTGATGAAGCCCGTTGGGCACGTTTCAATCAGAAAATGGAAAACATTGAACAAGAACGTCAGCGTTTACGTAGTATTTGGTTACATCCGCGTTCAGAATATTTAGAAGAAGCCAACCAGGTATTGGGTAGTCCGTTGGTGCGTGAAGCCAGTGGTGAAGATTTATTGCGTCGTCCGGAAATAAATTATCAAATTTTGACCGCACTTACGCCGTTTCAGCCGCCGATGGCCGATAAAGAAGCGATTGAACAAGTGGAAATTGCGATTAAATATCAAGGGTATATTGAACATCAGCAAGACGAAATCGAAAAACAAAAACGTCACGAAAATACAGCAATACCGCCGAATTTTGATTATTCTAAAGTTGCCGGATTATCCAATGAAGTTCGCTTTAAATTGGAACAACACCGTCCGGTATCTATTGGACAAGCCAGCCGTATTTCCGGTATTACGCCTGCGGCGATTTCCATTATTTTGGTGAATTTGAAAAAGCAAGGCATGTTGAAACGTGGTGAGTAATGACTAATTTAGAGATTCAGTTGGCGGATAAACTAAAAACGTTGCTAAAACAGACCGCACTTTCTGTGACTGAACAACAGCAACAACAATTAGTTAAGTTGGTTTTATTGATCGATAAATGGAATAAGGCATATAACTTGACTTCTGTGCGTGATCCGCAAGAAATGTTGGTTAAACATATTTTAGACAGTATTGTGGTTAGCCCTTATTTACAAGGTAACCGTTTTATTGATGTCGGCACCGGCCCGGGGTTGCCTGGACTGCCTTTAGCGATTGTTAACCCTGAAAAGCATTTTGTATTGCTGGATAGTTTAGGTAAACGTATTAGTTTTATTCGTAATGCTATTCGTGAGTTGGGGCTAACTAATGTAGAACCAGTACTAAGCCGAGTAGAAGATTATCATCCCGATCATCAATTTGATGGCGTGTTAAGTCGTGCTTTTGCTTCCTTGAAAGACATGACGGAGTGGTGTCATCATTTACCTAAATCGGATGGATTATTTTATGCGCTAAAGGGTCTTTATCACGAAGAAGAAGTGAAAGAATTAAATCCTCAATTTAAGGTGAAAAATGTCATTAAATTAGAGGTTCCCGAACTAACCGGGGAGCGGCATCTCGTCATTTTGTGATGATTTGTTTAAAGTGTGATTTATTTAACACTTTTTTTACTGTTTTATGTTGAATCTCTTTAGTTCAAAGGTATAATTAGCCAGTTTTTGCATATAAAAAGTAAAATAATGTCCAGAGTTTTAACGCAGACTAAAAATCGTTATAAAAAAACGATACTAATAGAGATTGGTATCATCCTCATTTTGAGTGTGTTGTTAGCTTTCTGGAATAGAAAAAGTGCGGTTGATTTTAGTTTAGGATTTCTCTGTGCTTTTTTACCTTTTTGTTTTTTTGTTTATGTGGTTTTTTATCGCAAACAACATTTATCAACAAAACTGACCGCACTTTATCGTGGGGAATTTGTTAAATTTATCTTAACAATTATTCTTATCGCTGTAGCATTTAAATGGTTGGTTATAAAAGAATTTATTCTATTTTTTATAGGTTTTTTTATGGCATTAATGTTGAATAATCTTATTCCATTTTTGCTTAATAGGTCTTAATTTTTTATAAAGGGTTACTATGTCTGGACAAACAACCTCTGAATATATCAGTCACCATTTATCATTTTTAAAAAGTGGTGATGGTTTTTGGAATATTCATGTAGATACCTTATTTTTCTCTATCGTATCAGCCATTATTTTCCTTTTCATTTTTTCACGCGTTGCGAAAAAAGCAACGCCGGGCGTGCCAAGCAAAATGCAATGTTTGGTCGAAATTTTAGTGGAATGGATTAATGGTATCGTAAAAGAGAACTTCCATGGTCCACGTAATGTTGTTGCGCCATTGGCGTTAACCATTTTTTGCTGGGTATTCATCATGAATGCCATCGACTTAATCCCGGTGGATTTTCTTCCGCAATTTGCAGGTTTATTTGGTATTCACTATTTGAGAGCTGTGCCAACAGCGGATATTAGTGCGACACTAGGTATGTCAATCTGTGTATTCTTCCTGATTCTTTTCTATACAGTAAAATCTAAAGGTTTTGGCGGATTGGTTAAGGAATATACGTTACACCCATTTAATCATTGGGCGTTTATTCCGGTTAACTTTATTCTTGAAACGGTAACTTTACTGGCTAAACCGATTTCTCTCGCTTTCCGTTTGTTCGGTAATATGTATGCAGGGGAATTGATCTTTATTCTTATCGCTGTGATGTATTCTGCGGATATGGCACTTGCAGCATTGGGAATCCCGTTACACCTCGCTTGGGCTATTTTCCATATTTTGGTTATTACGTTACAAGCATTCATCTTTATGATGTTAACGGTGGTTTACTTAAGTATTGCTTATAACAAAGCAGAACATTAATTTTTTATTAACCGGCTCTAGGGCTAAACTTAACTTCTATTGGAGAACATTATGGAAACTGTAATTACAGCTACAATTATCGGTGCATCAATCCTTCTTGCATTCGCTGCATTAGGTACAGCTATCGGCTTTGCTATCTTAGGTGGTAAATTCTTAGAATCTTCTGCCCGTCAACCTGAGCTTGCATCTAGCCTATTAACTAAAATGTTTATCGTTGCAGGTTTATTGGATGCGATTGCGATGATTGCTGTTGGTATTTCTTTACTTTTCATTTTCGCAAACCCATTCATCGGTTTATTACAATAATCACCTTATTTGCTTATCAACGTAAAACAAGCAGATTAAGGAGGACGTTGTGAATTTAAATGCAACATTGATTGGTCAACTTATTGCATTCGCAATTTTCGTGTGGTTCTGCATGAAATTTGTTTGGCCACCAATTATTAATGCAATTGAAAAACGTCAAAGCCAAATTGCGAATGCTTTAGCTTCTGCTGAAGCGGCGAAAAAAGAACAAGCAGATACAAAAGTGCTTGTTGAAAAAGAAATTTCTCAAGCAAAAATTCAAGCCCAAGAAATTTTAGATTTAGCCAATAAACGTCGCAATGAAGTTTTAGACGAAGTGAAGGCAGAAGCCGAAGAACTTAAAGCTAAAATTATTGAACAAGGCTATGCAGAAGTTGAAGCTGAGCGCAAACGTGTTCAAGAAGAATTACGTATTAAAGTTGCGTCTTTGGCTATTGCAGGTGCTGAAAAAATTGTTGGACGTACTGTGGATGAAGCAGCCAACAATGACATTATTGATAAATTAGTTGCAGAACTATAAGAAGGTTGAGCTTATGTCAGAATTAACTACCATAGCTCGCCCTTATGCTAAAGCAGCGTTTGATTTTGCCGTTGAACAAAGTACATCTGACAAAAGTGCGGTGGAAAAATGGAATGAAATGTTAGGTTTTCTTGCTGAGTTAGTGAAAAACGAAGCAATGCAAAGTTACTTAACAAGTTCTTTTTCAGCTCAAAAACTAGCAGATACGGTGATCTCAATTTGTGGTGAACAATTAGATCAATATGGGCAAAACTTAGTTCGGTTAATGGCTGAAAATAAGCGTTTAACTGCCCTTCCGCAAGTTTTTAAGGAATTTCAACATTATGTTGAAGAATATAAGGCTATTGCGGAAGTTAAAGTAACATCGGCTCAACCATTAAGCGCCATGCAACAAGAAAAAATTGCTGCCGCAATGGAAAAAAGATTAGCCCAAAAAGTTAAGTTAAATTGCAACGTTGATAGCTCGCTCATTGCTGGCGTTATCATTCGTACAGAAGATTTTGTGATTGACGGAAGTAGTCGTGGACAACTTGCTCGTTTAGCAAATGAGTTGCAATTATAAGAGGATTAGAAAATGCAACTAAATTCAACTGAAATTAGTGAATTAATAAAAAAACGCATTGCCCAGTTTAATGTAGAAAGTGAAGCGCGTAATACGGGTACAATCGTTTCTGTAAGCGATGGTATTATTCGTATTCATGGGTTAAGCGAAGTAATGCAAGGGGAGATGATTGCACTTCCAGGTAATCGTTACGCGATGGCATTAAACTTAGAAAGAGATTCTGTTGGTGCTGTGGTAATGGGACCTTATGCAGATCTTGCTGAAGGAATGGAAGTTCAATGTACTGGCCGTATTCTTGAAGTACCGGTTGGTCGCGGTTTATTAGGTCGTGTTGTAAACACGCTTGGTCAACCAATTGATGGTAAAGGTGAAATTGAAAATGACGGTTTCTCTCCGGTTGAAGTTATCGCCCCAGGTGTAATTGAACGTAAATCCGTTGATCAACCTGTACAAACCGGTTATAAAGCGGTTGACTCCATGGTACCAATCGGTCGTGGTCAACGTGAATTGATTATCGGTGACCGTCAAACCGGTAAAACAGCATTAGCGATTGATGCCATCATTAACCAACGTAACTCAGGTATTAAATGTATCTATGTTGCGATTGGTCAAAAAGCATCAACTATTGCTAACGTAGTACGTAAATTAGAAGAACATGGCGCACTAGCTAACACTGTCGTCGTTGCTGCGTCTGCATCTGAATCTGCTGCATTGCAATATTTAGCGCCTTATGCCGGTTGTGCAATGGGTGAATATTTCCGTGATCGTGGTGAAGATGCGTTAATCGTTTATGACGATCTTTCCAAACAAGCAGTTGCTTATCGTCAAATTTCCTTATTATTACGTCGTCCGCCAGGTCGTGAAGCATATCCTGGTGACGTATTCTACTTACACTCACGTTTGCTTGAACGTGCTTCTCGTGTAAATGAAGAATACGTAGAAAAATTCACCAAAGGTGAAGTAAAAGGAAAAACCGGTTCTTTAACTGCTCTTCCAATTATTGAAACTCAAGCGGGTGATGTTTCTGCATTCGTTCCTACTAACGTGATTTCTATTACCGATGGTCAGATTTTCTTAGAATCTAACTTGTTTAACTCAGGTATTCGTCCTGCGGTGAACCCAGGTATTTCTGTTTCTCGTGTAGGTGGTTCTGCACAAACTAAAGTTATTAAGAAACTTGCGGGTGGTATTCGTACTGCACTTGCACAATATCGTGAATTAGCGGCATTTGCTCAGTTTGCTTCAGATCTTGATGATGCAACTCGTAAACAACTTTCTCATGGTGAAAAAGTAACCGAATTGTTGAAACAAAAACAATTTTCTCCGCTTTCTGTTGCTGAGCAAGCAGTAGTGTTATTTGCGGTTGAATTTGGTTATTTAAACGATGTTGAGTTATCTAAAATTGCAAGTTTTGAAACCGCACTTCTAGATTATGCAAATCGTAATTATGCCGAGTTTATGCAAGAGCTTACTAAAACCGGTAACTATAATGATGAAATCAAAGATACATTAAAAGGTATTTTAGATAGTTTCAAAGCTAATAGTGCTTGGTAGTAACGGAGAAATAAGATGGCAGGTGCAAAAGAGATAAAAACCAAAATTGCCAGCGTACAAAGTACGCAGAAAATTACTAAGGCAATGGAAATGGTTGCAACCTCGAAAATGCGTAAAACGCAGGACCGTATGGCGGCATCTCGTCCGTATTCTGAAACTATCCGTAGTGTTATCAGCCATGTGTCTAAAGCAAGTATCGGTTATAAACACCCGTTCTTGGTTGAACGGGATGTAAAAAAAGTTGGTATTTTAGTTATTTCTACTGATCGTGGAATGTGTGGTGGTTTAAACGTGAATTTGTTTAAAACCACACTTAACCAAATTAAAGATTGGAAATCACAAAATGCAACAACTGAGCTTGGCTTGATTGGTTCTAAAGGGATTAGTTTTTTCCGTTCCCTTGGTTTTAAGGTAAAAAGCCAACTTTCTGGTTTGGGTGATAACCCTTCTTTAGAAGAATTAATTGGTGTAGCAAATACCATGTTTGATGCTTATCGTAATGGAGAAATTGATGCAATTTATATTGCATACAATAAATTCATTAATACGATGTCGCAAAAACCGGTTGTACAACAATTAGTTCCTTTACCGGAAATGGAAAACGATCACTTAATCGAAAGACAACAGGCATGGGATTATATTTACGAACCTGAACCAAAAGTGTTATTAGACAGCCTTTTAGTTCGTTATTTAGAATCTCAAGTTTATCAAGCGGTTGTAGATAATTTAGCTTCAGAACAAGCGGCTCGAATGGTAGCGATGAAAGCAGCAACAGATAACGCAGGCAATTTAATTAACGACCTGCGGTTGGTGTATAACAAAGCTCGTCAAGCAAGTATCACAAATGAATTAAATGAAATCGTTGCCGGTGCGGCTGCGATTTAATAGAAGAGGAACGGTAATGGCGACAGGTAAAATTGTACAAATCATCGGTGCGGTGATTGACGTCGAATTTCCACAAGATGCAGTACCAAAAGTTTATGATGCATTAAATGTTGAAACAGGTTTGACCCTTGAAGTTCAACAACAATTAGGTGGCGGTGTGGTACGTTGTATCGCATTAGGTGCTTCCGACGGTTTAAAACGTGGTTTGAAAGTAGAAAACACAAACGATCCGATTCAAGTACCGGTAGGTACAAAAACCCTTGGTCGAATTATGAATGTGTTGGGAGACCCAATTGATGAACAAGGACCGATTGGCGAAGAAGAACGTTGGTCTATTCACCGTTCTGCACCAAGCTACGAAGAACAATCAAACAGTACCGAATTATTAGAAACCGGTATCAAAGTTATCGACTTAATTTGCCCGTTTGCAAAAGGGGGGAAAGTTGGTTTATTCGGTGGTGCGGGTGTAGGTAAAACCGTGAATATGATGGAATTAATCCGTAATATTGCGATTGAGCACTCAGGTTACTCCGTATTCGCAGGTGTAGGTGAGCGTACCCGTGAAGGTAATGACTTCTACCATGAAATGAAAGATTCCAACGTATTGGATAAAGTATCTTTGGTTTACGGACAAATGAATGAGCCACCGGGTAACCGTTTACGTGTTGCGTTAACCGGTTTAACTATGGCGGAAAAATTCCGTGATGAAGGTCGTGATGTATTATTCTTCGTGGATAATATCTATCGTTATACTCTTGCTGGTACGGAAGTATCTGCGCTTTTAGGTCGTATGCCATCAGCGGTAGGTTACCAACCGACCCTTGCTGAGGAAATGGGTGTATTACAAGAGCGTATTACTTCAACTAAAACAGGTTCTATCACGTCCGTACAAGCGGTTTACGTGCCTGCGGATGACTTGACTGACCCATCTCCGGCAACAACCTTTGCGCACTTAGACTCAACCGTTGTATTGAGTCGTCAAATTGCGTCTTTAGGTATTTATCCTGCGGTTGACCCATTAGATTCTACATCTCGTCAATTAGACCCATTAGTTGTTGGTCAAGAGCATTATGATGTTGCTCGTGGCGTACAAGGTATCTTACAACGTTATAAAGAATTGAAAGACATTATTGCGATTCTTGGTATGGATGAATTATCTGAAGAAGATAAATTGGTTGTAGCGCGTGCGCGTAAGATCGAACGTTTCTTATCACAACCGTTCTTCGTTGCTGAAGTATTTAATGGTACACCAGGTAAATACGTTCCGTTAAAAGAAACCATTCGTGGCTTTAAAGGTATTTTAAACGGCGAATACGATCATGTTCCGGAACAAGCGTTCTACATGGTTGGTTCAATTGACGAAGCGCTAGAAAAAGCCAAAAATATGTAATCACTTCAAGCTGATGCATATCAAACTTGAAGGAGAAAAACATGGCAACATTTAATTTAACAGTCGTAAGTGCAGAACAAAAAATCTTTTCCGGTAATGTGAAAAGTGTTCAAGCAACAGGTATTGAGGGTGAGCTTGGTGTTTTACCAGGGCACACCCCTTTATTAACAGCAATCAAGCCAGGTATTGTTAAATTTACTTTAGAAAATGATAATGAAGAAGTTATCTATGTTTCCGGCGGTTTTTTAGAAGTTCAACCAACAATTGTTACTGTTCTTGCGGATGTAGCAATTCGTGGTCAAGAGCTTGATAGCGAGCGTATTCTTGCTGCTAAGAAACGTGCGGAAGAAAACATTCGTCAACATCACCATGATGCTGATTACGAATTGTTAATGTCTAAACTTTCTAAAGAATTGGCAAAACTTCGTGCTTACGAACTTACTGAGAAGTTAGTGAAATCTAAACGCTAATTTCACCGTACTTTAAAACCTGTATTAAATCTGCATTCTAGAATCGAATTGCTTCGTTATTTAGAATGCAGATTTTTTATTTTCACTTAATAACCAGTATCTGTATCTTTTAATCCGTTTACGATAGCAATACCCGCACTGGCCCCAATACGAGTTGCGCCAGCATTTATCATGGCTAATGCTGTTTGTGTATCACGAATACCACCGGAGGCTTTAACACCAATATTGCCTACAGTTTGTTTCATTAGTGCAACATCTTCTACGGTAGCTCCGCCTTTGTTGAAGCCAGTAGAGGTTTTAACAAAAGCCACTTGCAATGCTTTACAAATTTCACAAGCATGGACAATTTCTTCTTTGGTAAGCAAGCAAGTTTCCAGAATTACTTTTAGTGGTACGCCATGACAGGCATTAAGAACACCTTGAATATCTTCTTTTACAGCTTGCCATTTTCCCGATTTAATCCAGCCAACGTTAATTACCATATCAATTTCATTTGCGCCGGCAGCAATGGCCTGTTCTGTTTCAAACGCTTTTACTGAAGTTAAATTGGCACCTAGCGGAAATCCTACAACCGTACAGATTTTTACGTTGGAATGCGCTAATTTTTGTTTTGCTAAAGGAATGTAGTCGGAATTAATGCATACAGAAAAGAATTGGTGGGCAATAGCTTCCTTACAAAGTTTCAAAATATCTGTTTCGCTCTTTTCCGCGGTTAGTGCAGTGTGATCAATATAATGTGCAATTTGTTTTGCTTCCATTTGTATTTCCTCCTTAGAAAAATAATTCAACAATTATAACTAAAATAAATTTAATGAACGTGATCCATTTAACGTTTCTAAGGTTTTGCTGTAAGTGAGAATAATCTTTGTGCTTTTTATTATGGGTATGAAGAAAAAGAGGGAGAAAGTGCGGTGGGTTTTTACCGTGTTTTTCGTTGCAATATTCCGTTAGAATGTGTTGAGAACAGTGTTTTCGCCTGCGTGGCTATTAAAATGTTATATGAGGTTGTAATGAAAAAATGGTGGCGATATGCCTTGTTTGCTTTATTTGTGTTAGTGGTTGGGGTGTGTTCTCTGCCATGGTGGTTGACGCCCAAACAGGTGGAACAAATGGCTAACCATTTTTTATTGCCTGAATACCGTTTACAGCTTTCAGATCAATGGCTGATGCAAAGTAGTGAACTACAACTTTCTGAATTACAGTTGGCTACCTCAGAATGCACGCTTGCTACGTTACAAAATGTTCGTTTGAATTGGTGGCCGCCTCGTCTTGAGGTGGAAAGTGCGGTACTGGATTATGCTTGTTTTGACTATTTGCCTGTGAGTGAAGAGACAAAAACACCGCCAAAATTGACCGCACTTTTTGACATGATTCCTGATAGTGAATTGGTTATTGAACATTTACGTATTAAAGGGCTGGATGAAATACAACAACCAATGTTACATCAATTGATTTCCTCTGATATGTCAGTAACCGCGCATTATGATGGTGAACAACTGAAGCTTCATGCTAATACTAGAACGAATGCAGGATTGCTATTACAACATCATTCTACTCTTGTTCGTCAACATTCCTCCTTTCAATGGCATGGACAAACAGATTTTCATCCCTCTACCACAGAGAACTATCATTTAAATTTCACATTGCAACTTAATGATGAATTATGGCAGCCGCCTTCACAGGGGGACATTATTCTGGATTGGCAGAATTCGCAATGGACGGTAGAAAAAGGACATTTTCAATTTGTTTGGAATGGGGTTGAGGGAAAAATAACCGCGCAAGATTTAACTCGAAATGCTCCTTTGCTTGATGTTCCTTTTACTTTTACGGAGAGCGGATTGGATATTTCTTGGGGGACTTTTTATTGGACGTTTGATGGATATCAGCCGATAAAAGGCTTCTTAGGGTTGGCTGTTCGTAAACCCAAAGAAGGTTGGTTACCTTTAGGCTTAGATTTAAATGTTATATTGCAAACCTTTGGCGAACAAGGTAAAGGAGAAATTGTCATTTCGGGCAAAAATGGAGAGATAGGCGGCGGTGAAAATAAAAATTCTCTTTTCTTTGAGATGATGACTCGGGGGGATTTACGTTATAACAATACAGTGGCGCAAACGAACTTGAAATATCATATTGGTGGTGACTTTGATTTGCCTTTATTGCGTTTTTACCCCGGCTCTATTTTTAAAATGGATAATTTACAGTCTGACTCAAAAATCCATGTGCGCGTACCTTTAGATGATGTTCTAATTGGGCGATATGGCTTAGAAGGGCGATTGCAAGCAACGTTACAAGGATTTACACCACAATTTGAACAATTGGATTTGAAATTAGATGGGTTGGCCCATGAGTTTATTGCCGGTATTAAAACAATTTTTGAATTGCGTGATGAGCGACAAAAACTTCGCGTAGCTGAATTGCAGGCAGCAAATCGTTGGGATTGGACAATTGAAGGTGATGCTCTGTGGAAATCTTTAAAAACACCGGTAAATATGAAAGGTATTGGTTTTTGGGAGGGGGATCATATTGAGCTTAACCAACTTTTTGTGCATTCTGGAAAAGTGAGTATTGATGGCGTCAAAATGGCACCTCTTTCTTTAGAGCTGAAAGATTGTTTACGTTGGAATTACGAAAAAAAACACATTCGAGGATTGATGCAAGCAAAAACCGATTGGATTGAATTTGCCTATGGTGGACGGTTTGAAAAACCGGTTTTTGGTTTAGGGATTGATGGAAAAAGCATCGATCACTTTAATGCTGCAGGCGATTTAAAAGCGGGTTCACTTGGTCCGTTAGATTTGTTTGCAACATATGAAAATAACGTGCTTAGCGGAAAAATTAGTTGGAAGGAACAATCTGCGAAAGTTTTCCAATCCTTGTTTCCGCGACAATGGGAATGGATTATCCACCAAGGCAGTATTAAAGGCGAAAGTGATTTTGTTATTAATGGTGGCGGTATTGCCATGACCGGTATATTAAATTTACACCATGGTAAAATCACCATGCCGGATGGTGAAATTGAGGGACTTAATATTTCTTTTCCTTTGAATTATCAAAACCTTAAATTACAGCTTAAATCAAACCAACCGATTAACTTTTCTGTTAAAAATATGAGAATAGGGGCGCTGACAACACATAATGGAACGTTTGATATATTCGGCACTTATCCTTATTCAGAGCATCATCCGTTAACTTTAAGTAAGGTAAAAATAGGTTTGTTTGATGGAGAATTAACAGTAGATAAGTTGAATTTTCCTCAGCGACAAATGGCATTGCTTTCTTTTAAAAATATTGACTTAGCACAAGTGCTAGAAATGGCGCAGTATAATCAGTTGAGTTTAAACGGGCGGGCAAATGCAACATTTCCTTTTTGGTTGGGACATAAAACGTGTTTGATTTGTAATGGTAAATTGGAGCAAGTAGGTAAATTACACCTTAAAGTGAATGAGAGTGTTGTGGATGGCTTAAAAAAAGGTGGTTGGACAGAAGGTATTTTAGTGGATTTACTTAAAGAATTGGAATTAAACGGCTCTCAGGCTTCCATTGATTTAGCGCCCAATGGGCAAATGACATTACGTGCGACTATCAATGGGTTTAATCCTACTAAGCAAAGCCATCATCCGATAACTTTAAATTATATGCATAGAGAAAATATGTTTGAGTTGTGGGACATGATAGACTACGGCTCGCAATTTGAACAAAAATTACAACATCGACTTTATCGGCAGTTAGAAAAATGAAAAAACACCTGAAAAAATCACCGCACTTTTTTTGCTTATTGCTTTGTTTTGTGCTTGTGGCTTGTACCCCAACGATTCAGCTAGATACGCCTAAAGAAGGCATTACTATCAACATGAATGTAGTAGTAGATCATAATATCACTGTCAAAATGGATGAAAAAACACAAGCGGCAACAGGTGCTAGCGTAAAGTCTTCGGTGAAATAAGGAAATTCCGCATAGGTTCGCACCGTATTATAAGAAATAAAAAGCCTTTAAAACTTTTGTTTTAAAGGCTTTTTATTTTAGTTTATTGGCTGGGGTAATCGGGAGGTTTCTGAACGCTATAAAAAAGAGGTTTTGGGCATTATAAAAAAGCGATTTAACCGGAAGATGATGATGGTTAGAAATGCGAAAAAATTGGCAGTCTCTACGCGTCAGAAACCCCGTGGAGGTGCTATTTCCTCAGGAGCACCTTTCTTCAAGGGTGAATAAATCTGTTTTATCTGCCAACATCACGGTATAAAACGACAACAGAGAAAATCTGCCGTCATCTTGTGCTTGATAGAATTTCGCTAAAAATTCCGTCAGTTTGTCAGGCTCTATGGTGTTCATGCCTTTTACGCGCGGTTTATCAAATTCCCGTTGAATTTCGGCTAGGTTGTTGGTGGCAATCAAGCCACGGTGCAAGGCGTAACGCATAACATGATTTACGTTGTTCAATATTTTCCTGACGGTCTCTAATTTCCCCGCACGCTCTAATGGCTTGAAGGCATTAATGCCAGTAAGTGCGGTTCTGTTTGGCGGCGCTTTCTTGTTTAGCTTGGGCTTCGTAGGTGCGTGGGTCGATATTATTTGCCAATAAGCGCCGATATTCTTCATGCTTGTAGCGCACATCAGCAAGGGATAATTCAGGGTCGCTTCCTAAACCTAATTTATCCCGTTTCTTTGTGATTGGGTGATAGTAATTAAAAATCCATAACTTCGCCCTGGTTGGCTTTATGCGTAGAATAAGACCGCCATTATCGGAAAGCGTATATTCCTTCGATTTGCGCTTCGATTTTCTAATTTCTATTTTAGTTCCTTGCAAAGAACCTATTTATATAAAAATTAGGCAGTAATTAAAAATTCCGCGTCTGGGGAACTGCACGGAGAACTAAAAAATGATTACTAGTAGCTTATGTAGATTTACGATAAATTACAATAAAGCCTTTTAGATACAGGGTTTGTTTGGTGGGTTGTTTATGTGGATTTATGCGGGATGACATGGATTGGCGGAGATCGTAGGAGTTGAATTTATAGTATAAATAATTGTTTTTAAATGATTTAATTTTTACTGTATCTAATTATGGTACTATTTATAGTACTAAAATTTTTTTAATCGTTTATTTTGTCTATTTTTTCACACAATTTTTAAGCTCACGAGGGCTTTTTAAAATTAACCCCATGCAAGCGCTTTTTCCCACGGTTTAACCGGTCGAAAATTTGCTCCCATTCTTCCTTACTCAAAGAGAGAAAAGCCGTACTATACCCACCATGTTTCACGGCATTAAATCGGCTGTTTCGGTAGCTATCTGTTTCGCAATTCATCTTTTCCGCCGTTTTCTATCCAAGATTCAAAGTTGGCTTGCTATCTGTTTCGCAATTCATCTTTTCCTTTCGCATTTCCACCACCGCATAAGAGTTTTTTGACATTATAAAAAGAGAATTCCAACAAATAAAAACGACTGTCTAAGTCATTTTGTTGTATCGGAATAAAACAAAAGGTTATCAATTTGCTAGGACTGTCGGGCTTCAATTGCCATCGTCGCTCACTAGCGTAGATAACCTTTCTGCCGCCAATATTAAAACCCAACCAGATCTAAGTCCATATAATGTCCTGTAACTGCTCAATCTACTCCACTACTTTTGAAAAAAGTCGTTTGCCTGATTGAAGTCTTTTAAAAGTGCGGTCTGTTCTTTTGTTAAATTGGTAGCTTTTGCCAGCTCATTAAACAGCTTTCCACCACCTTTTAACCGCTCCACTAAATCAACACATTCCCCACGCATTTTTAGTTTGTGGTGGAAGTCGTCCGGATAAACTTCAAGGCATTTACGGTTACTATCATGAATTAGCTTAAATTGACGGGAAAGCTGAGCGTACTCAAAGGCTAACGGGTTGAATGATAGTTTCTATTTTTAGTCTCTCTATGCTCGTTTCCTTGCGTATTTTTAACCGATCCAATTTTTGATTGGTTAGTGTTAGTGGAAAGCGCCATTGAGTTAGTTGGTTTCATTTTTGCCCTCCGCTAAAACAGTGATAGTTTCTAAACGTCTGCCGCTAATATCTGTTTCGCCAATCTCGGCTTTTGCTCTGATTTTGGCTTGTAGTGCGTCTCTAAGTGGACAATATTGACCTGCAGTGAACTGGTCGCCGTTGTCATAGGTAAAAACAAGGGTGTAATGGAATTTAGTGTTACTCATCATTTCGCCCCCTGATTTCCACCGTTAAGGTAATAGGTGGCTTCTAGTGATACATTGCGCAATGTGTTTAGAAAATATGCGTTAGCCTGAATTAATGCTCCGATATGTTTTACATTGTCATTGCTCATAGCTTGATGATCAAAGTTTTGCTTACTCTCAGCAAAGAAGCCTAAACGGCTTATCATGTCGCCTAACTCCATCAATCCATATTCGATAGTTCCACAAAGGCATTCACTTTCAGTCTGGATCTTCTCTAAGGTTTCCTCGCTTACTCCGTTACTATTCACTATGTCTTGAAGAATGATTTGAATTGCATCATAACTAAGCATGAGCCACCTCCATTTCAGCAGATACAGAAAGGGAAGTAGTAGCCGCTAAAGTGCGGTTGTTTTTCAGTGGGGGTTGATTGATTCTGCCAACTAATAACAAGGTATTCCCATCAGTAAAACGTGAACGTGCTTGTTGTTCATTATCGGCAAGAAGTCTGATTTTGAGTTCTCAATTATGATTTTTTAAGTTTCAATAGGTATTTATAGGTTAATTTGATAGAAATGAAAAAAGCTCACAGTTCTATGTGAGCTTAATATTTGGATAATAAAACTATTTATCTTCTACTTGTAAATACTCAGCTAAAGGAGCAAATTCAGCCATTATTTTATCTTGCCCTTGTTCGAATATGTTATCTAATAATTTATTAACACATTTAAAGTCTATATTGTCTTTACACTCAGCAAAATCATCTGTTTTTTTCGATACTACTGACACTAAAAATGCAATCTGCCTAATTGAAACTGGAACATTAACAATATGACCTAATTTTAACTCTTCGATCTGCTTCATATAAGATACCAAAGTATCATCAATAATCTCTTTTTTATTAACAAATTCACAATTGTGTAACGCTATAGAATCTTTAATAATCGCTGCTCCAGTACAAGATAGAACAATTTGTGAAAATGTTCGGAAGTCCGCTAGTTTATCTTGCTCAGGCTTTTTAAATCTAGCCTCTACTGTATTAAATTGATATTTGTTCGCTGTTGCGAATGAAACATACGGTTCATCATTAGCTCCTCTATAAATGTCTTTTATTATTCCTTTAACAATGAGTGTTTTATTCTTGTAGAGCTTATCCCCTTTAGTCTTGTTTTCACTATATGTTTTTAAAATAGTTTCAGTATCTATACTTTTTTTTAAACTACGAAGACGTTCATTGTTTTTATAGTCTTCTTCAAATGCGGTTTCACCATTATTAATAAATGATTTTATATCGTCCTCAAAAATTAGACGTATTGCGTTTATTTCTCTATCCGTTGGTTGGAATTTCACTCCCTCAGCAAAAGCAAAACCCGTTATAGATGATAAAATTAGTAATAATATTTTTTTCATTTTATTAGATCCTATTGATTTAAAGCTGTTGATTCTACTATAAACTACTTTTTATGTTTGTAATATATCAAAACATAAGAAAATCCAACTATAAAACAACATAAATTTAGATTTTCTCAAGTATGATTTGGGAACTAAGTTGGTATGATTTTGTAACGTTATTGTTTAAATGTTGAGCTAAAAATACTGTTTTTTCTTTTTGGCGTTATGAAATAATACTTATTTTAGGGGGGGACTTGGTATGATTTTGTAACGTGTTTATATATCTAGCCATATAGTATAAAAAAAATCATTGTTGCCAATTGAAGAAAAAAATTATTTCACCGGATAATTACGCCATTTATGAGAGGCTGTCTTTGTTGGTGCTAAATTATGAACACTTAAGCCATTCTTCAATACTTCATCAATAGGTTCAATCGTTACTGCATAATACGATAAACGCCCTTTCCCGCCTTGTCTGCTTTTTTCTATCCAGCCTTTCACTTCAAGGCCTTTCAAGGCCCTACTTAATCGTTGGCGGCTAATATTCAGATCTTCATCGGCCTTATTGTATGGTAGTGCTAAATAACCGTTATTTGAGCCGTTATATTCGCCGTAAAGGTGTAGAAATACTTTCGTTTCTGTACCGGTTAAACTGCGAAAATGAGGGCTTTTAAGAATATCCTTTCTAATCCCCATAAAAGGGCTTGTACCTCTTCGCGCTTTCTTTTCTGCGTAACCCGTCATATAATAAACCCGTTCAATTTGATACTTAATCTTGCCTATGCCCATTATTGAAGAAAGCATAGGCATTTTTGTTTATGAATGGTGGCGTTCCCGTTCTGCCAGTGTTATCAATCGCCCTACTTTCAAAAGTCGGTGAACATCGCGCGCATTAATGCCTTGATTTCCACCATCAAGGGCTTGCGTAGTTTGTAATAGATTGATAATTTCAGCTTTCATCTTGTCGTACTTCCTGCCCGTAACTCATTATCTAAATCCTCTTTAGTTGCTCTTGTGCGATTTCAATCAAGCGTTCTGTGTTACCTAACTGCACATGAACAAGATTCCATATATCGGCTGGCGTCAGGTTGTCTTTAAGTTTTCTTCCTGCCACCATTGCGCCGCTAATTTCTCTCAGTTTGGCGATATATGCCCACGCCATTGTCAGCGTAGGCTTTTCTTGTTCTTCGTTGGTGGCTTGGTTTGTTTCTTGTTCAATTATTGCGCACCTCCTAAGTCCACCACCGGCAACGTTAAATAATCCCGCTCAGCTTTGGCTTCGTGGTGAATGGCTAGGGCTTCAATTTGTCGTTTTAGATCATCAATATCCATCAAAGCCAATGTGACCCTATCCAAAATCAGATCTAACACTTCCTCTTTGCTCTTGCTGATTCTTTCGCCGTGTTCATTCACTTGATAAATCGCACCGTTCAATCCTGCGTCTGCGATTTCGTAAATCTCGGCAATTTGAGCTTCAATGCTCCACAGTGTTGCTGTGCCGTGCTTTTGTGGTTGAGTTGGTGTGTTTGTGCTATTCATAGTTAAAGTCCCTCTATGCTTGTCTGATTGCGTTTTTGGCTTACTGCGTTTTCATGTAAAACATAAACACCTACGCGGTGAATTAAGCCGGTGTTGTCGGTTTCATCACGAAAGAACGTATCAATTAAATAACCTTGATTGCGCAATTCCTTAATGCGTGCTGGTGGAGAATAAACGCCCATTTGTCGCAATTCGTTTGTGCTGTGCGGGCGCTCTTTTAATCGCTCAATAGTGAATCGGCGTTGTTCGCCGGTGCTGGTGGTGGAAAGAAAAGGCATTTGATTCATTCGTTCCCCTCCCTATTAGTGCGCCTGTGCCGTTTCGCCATTTAGCCACGCCATCACATCGGCATATTTCCAACGGCTCATACGTCCTAATTTTTCAGGTGGTGCTAATAAGCCCTTTTTCACTTGCTGATAAATGAATGTGTGTGATACGCCGCCGGCAAGATTCTTTACTTCTGCCAGTGAACAACGTTTATTTGGATCGGTTTGTAGTTGAAGTGTCATTGCTTACCCCTTATGTTTATAAGTGAATATCAACCGCCATCAGTGGACGGCGTAGGGGTATTGTGGGAGGGTTTTACGGTGAATAAAATCACATCAACAGTAGATAAAATTCAATAACTGTTAAATAGTTTTATTGACTGTTGTTCGAATAATTTAGGCAATAAAAAAGCCGGTATAAACCGGCTATTTTTTCTTTCTTCTAGTTGGATTATATTTTGAAATCCATTGTTTTACTGTGGAATGTGATTTATCGGTAATTCTAGCATTTCTAATTCTTTCCGCCACCTCATCTAGCGAATAATTAGGGGAGTTCCCCCATATCCTAATAGCTTCATCTATTGCTTTTTGTTTATTAGGATTAGTTCGGTCTTGTTTAGCTCTATTTTGTTTTGCGACTGCATTTTTAGCTATACCTAATAAATTGAGTAAGCGTTCATACTTTACGACTAAGTGAGCAATTCTTAATATATTGTCTTTTTTAAACAACTCATCTTGCCCAGTCTCTCCGATATAAAGCAGAAAAGAAATAAGTTCAGTTTTAAAACTGAAAAGATCTATTTTTCTGCTTAGTTCATCCTCAAGCTCATTAAAATCTTCAAAAATATCTCTTCCGTAGAACGTTACCACATTGTCTAAAATACGCTTTAAGCTTTCCAATTTTTCATTAAACTTATTTTTACTTAAAAAGTAATCGTAGTTTTTTTCAGCCCAGCAAGTATTATCTTCCTCATCATAACATGCTTTGTATGGAAATTCGCTCATAAAAACGCCCCTATGCGTTGCCCTATTCATGAAAGGAAGTGCGACAAAATGAAAATAGGGTTTCATTCTTTCGGCTCGGGTAATTAATCCGCACCTAGTCGCACTTTGTTTGCTAGCCTGTTGAACTATTAGAAATTTTCTAATGGTTGAATTTTGTTCTAACTCTCTAAAATTGCCATATATTGCGCCAGTTTTTCCCGTTCATAACCGGCGATTAATTCCGCCAACATATCAACCTTGCCTGTACGGTGATAATCGTCAAAACAAGCGTAATATTTTGCTCGGTCGGTGAATTTAATATCTACCGGTAAAAGCCCGTGTTTCATTAATTCAAAATTCAATAGTAAACGCCCGGTGCGTCCGTTTCCGTCAATAAACGGGTGAATTGATTCAAAGGCTAAATGTAACCACGAGATCGATTCTATCCGGTGTTCTTGGTGGTGGCTTATTCGCTCATGATAGGTATCTATTAAACGCGCCATTTCTTCTGCTATGAAGTGCGGTTCTGTTGGTGAATTTTCTGCCCCAAGTATCTTCACAGGAATTTTCCGATATTGCCCTTTATGTTCGGCATTGCTCATTAATACCAATGAATGAAGTTCTTTTATTGTGCGTTCACTTAACTGCTCATCATCTGCCACCATTGAAAAGAGAAAATAAAATGCGTCTTTATAACCAATAACATCTAAATGCTCTCTTATTGGTTTTTCGGCAATGGTTACGCCATCATTTAAAATAAGCGCAGTTTCCCGCAAGGTAAGCGAGTTTCCCTCAATAGCGTTTGAGTTGTACGTTGTCTCAATAACAAATTCTTTACGCAACCGTGCTAGCTCCTCTCCGGTGAGTGGTCTCAAAGTGGAAAGGCGGCTTTTTAATTCATCACATTGCTGTAAAAGTGCGGTTAAATTTTTATTCATATTTCTGTGGCTTTACGGCATTTTACGTTGGTTTATTCTTTCATAAGGCAAGTGGTGTTTCAATACTGTCTGCAAGAAAAATCTGTATAAATAAACAGGTTTTCGACCGCTATAAAAAAGCAATTTAGCCGGAAGATGATGATGACTAGAAATTCAAAAAATAGGCAATCTCCGCGCGCTCTAAACCCCGTGGGAGTGCTATTCCCCTCAGGAGTACCTTTACTTAGTGGCGAATCAGTCTGCTTTATCTGACATCATGTTAAATCTTAATTTCGCGGTTATGAAAATTGAATTGAATGAGCGGTCTATTCTGCTGCCGGTGATAGAGATTTTATCGCCCCTGCCGCTTGCTTTTATTCTAAATAATCCTCAAAAAACAAAAAATAAAACGGGTTTAAATCGTCAAAAATGCCCTTTTACCCCTCAGTAACCACTTTAACCACTTGTGTAACCAATTCTAACTATTCTTTATTTTTTAATGACTTATAAGAAAATAAGTGGTTGAAGTGGCAAAGTGGTTAAGATTTGAAAAAAAACTCCCGCAACAGAATTAATTAATAAAAAACGGCAGCCTATAAAGACTACCGTTCGAGTGTAAAAAGAATGTGGGTTGATTGTTATTTCCCGACTATTGGAGAGGGAGCTAATGATTCCACATAATCCGCCCATGCTTGCAACATTTCCGCCCGCTGATTGATATAGTAAGCCTTGTTATATGTTCCTCTAATGGCGTTCTTATCCTTGTGTGATAGGGCTTTTTCAATCCAATCTGCGTTGTAGTTTTTGTCATTAAGTGAGGTGCTGAATAGGTGTCTAATACCGTGGGTTGTTAATCTCCCGTCGCCCATGCTCCGAATAATTGCCATGCGCAAGGCTTCAATGGTGATATGTCCACTCTTGGCAGTACTACTAGCAAAAACAAAGGCGCTGTTTAGATTAAGTGCGGTCTGAATTTCCCGCATTTTCTCAAAGATAGCCACAGCTTGACGGGAGAGGGTGACGATATGCAATCGCCCCTCCGGTAAATTCTTATTGCCTTTCTGTACTCGGTAGCTCCATGTCTGCGCTGTGGTGTCTATATCATCCCATTGCGCCCGTGCTATTTCGCTTGGTCTGCTTCCGGTTAACACTGCCAACATCACGGCATAGAACGACAATAGAGAAAATCTGCCGTCATCTCTTGCTTGATAGAATTTCGCTAAAAATTCCGCCAGCTCGTCCGGTTCTATGGTGTTCATGCCTTTTACACGCGGTTTATCAAATTCCCGTTGAATTTCGGCTAAGTTGTTGGTGGCAATCAAGCCACGGTGTAAGGCATAGCGCATTACATGATTCACGTTGTTTAGTATTTTTCTAACGGTCTCTAATTTTCCTGCGCGCTCTAATGGCTTGAAAGCATTAATGCCGATAAGTGCGGTCAGTTGGTCGATTGGATATTTGCCGATAGCGGGGAGAATATGCCGTTCAAATAAAGCCCATGTGTCTTTTGCGGTGCGCTCGGTGAAATTAGCTTTAAGCTGTCTATCCTTAAACCATGCTTCCGCCATGCGCTCAAAAGTGCGGTTCTGTTTGGCGGCGCTTTCTTGTTTAGCTTGGGCTTTGTAGGTGCGTGGGTCGATATTCTTTGCTAAGAGTTGCCGATATTCTTCACGCTTTGCCCGTGCTTGTGTCAATGTCATATCAGATAGTTTACCTAGGCTGATGTTGGTTCTTTTTTGGGTAAAAGGTTTGAAGTAATTAAAACGCCATATTTTCGCGCCGGTGGTGGTAAGTTCTAGAGATAATCTGTTGCTGTCTCTGAGTGGAAATTATCCGCTTTGGCAGTGCGAATTTCTTTGTCGGTTAAGGGTTTAATTATGCGTGCCATAAATTTTAGTACCATCAAAAACAGAAGAAGTCCTGTTAATTGCTGATTTCTAGTGAATTGATTTATAAGAACTAAATTGCGTTTTAGTACTATAATTTTTTGAGGTTTAGAGAGTTCTCAGGGAGTAAATTAGAAAAAAATAGTACTATCGGAAAAATATAGTACTAAAAATCGTTGCTAGTAGTTTATGTAGATTTACGATAAATTACAATAAAGCCTTTTAAATACTGGGTTTGTTTGGTCGATTGTTTATGTGGATTTATGCAGGATGACATGAATTGGCGGAAGATCGTAGGAGTTGAACCTACCCGAGACTGCTGGCAGCCTCAACAGGATTTGAAGTCCTGCCGCTTCACCGGAAACGACGATCTTCCTTTTCGAAATTGGTGCGAACTTTAGCGCAAAAGTCGGAGCGATTCAAGCTGAGTCGCAAAATAATAGCCTGAATTGATTAAATAAAAAGTGCGGTCAGAAAAATGATTAAATTTCTGACCGCACTTTTAGTTTTATAAGTTGAAATTAACGACGTGGTAAATAACGTGTCGGATCAACGGATTTTCCTTTGTAACGAATTTCAAAGTGAAGTTTTACATCGTTAGTGCCGGTGTTCCCCATTTTGGCAATTTGTTGGCCGGCTTTCACTTCTTGCTGATCTTTCACTAAGATGCTGTCGTTGTGGGCATAGGCACTGAGGAAATCATCGTTATGTTTGATGATGATAAGATTTCCGTAACCGCGGAGTGCGTTGCCGGCGTAAACGACACGTCCATCTGCCGCAGCGTTAACGGCTTGACCACGAGAACCTCCAATATCAATCCCTTTATTGCCACCATCGGAACTAGAGAAACCTTGAACGACATTACCACTTGTTGGCCAGCGCCAAGCAATGGTGGAGGCGAGCGGTGCATTGTCTTGTGGGATTGGTTGGCTTACCACGGGTTGGTTTTGAATTTGTACTGGTTGATTTACCGGTGTGGTATTTACCGGCGGTAAACCGCCTGCGGTGGCTTTTACCGGGCCGGTGATAGTGCCATCAGAACCATATTGTGTGCCATTTGCGCCCGGTGTGTAAGTAACGGTTGGTTCACTGCTCACCGGTTGTTGAACTGGCGTTTGTGGTTGTGGCGCAACAGCAGGTTGTGCCACGCTTTGAGAACGTCCGTTAGACACTTTCAAGGTTTGTCCTACGCTTAAATTGTAAGGTTCCTTCATATTATTTAAAGCCGCCAATTCTTTTACATCCAAACCGGAAATGTATGCGATAAGGAACATGGTATCGCCTTTGCGTACGGTGTAGGTGTTACCTTTGTAGAAACCTTTGTTAATTTGGCTGTAATCCGGTGCGTTGGTGGTTGGATTACGTGGAATCGTGAAATCCTGTGAGGTTTGTTGTGGTTTATTTTGCACTGCCGGCGTTGGTTGTGGTTTTTGTACCGGTTGTGGTTGATAAGTTGGTTGGAAATTCGGCTGTGGCGCAGATTGTGCCGGTGCTTGAGGCATTCGCGCATTCATACTGTTGGGTACGCTACTTTGTTGAATTTGCGGTTCCCATGTCGCATTCCCCCCCATAGATGGGCTATCAACCGGTTGCATCATGCCCGGTGATAACGTGCCGTCGGCACTTTCTACCGGGGCTGGAGAATCTGAGCTACAAGCTGTAAGAACAGCAAGGGTAATTGGTAAAAGTAAAAAGGATTTTTTCATGGAGGTATTCCTTATTGCATATTTGTTGGCATACGTTGTTGTTGAATTTCGGGCATCCAACTACCGCCTGCGATAGCGCCGGTGCCTTCTACCGGTTGCATGATGCCCGGTGGAAGTGAATTTTCGTCTTTGCGCGCGTCATCAGAAGAACAAGCCGCGAGAGTTAATATCATAGACAATAATAAAATTGATTTTTTCATTTTATAACCTTGATTAACGTAAAATAAAATAAGCGACAACGGCTAAAATCACCACCGACCAACCGATGACTTCAATGGATTTGCGCAGTTTAGCTGCAAATTTTTCGCCACCCCAAGCGGCTAATTTGGCGACCAATAAGAACCTTGCCGCACGGGAAATAAACGCGGTGATGACAAAGGGTAAAAATGCCATTTGCATCACGCCGGCACAAATGGTGAAAACCTTGTAAGGAATTGGTGAGAACCCAGCCACAAACACCACTAAAATGCCCCATTTTTCAAACCACTGAACGGCAGTTTGCCAATGTGCTTGATAGCCCCATTGGTTAATATAATGTTCTACAAAATCAAACGCATAATAACCCAGTGCATAGCCTATGATACCGCCCAACACGGAGGCGATCGCCGTAAACAAGGCAAATTTCACCGCACTTTGCGGTTTTGACATGGACATTGGGATAAGCATGACATCCGGCGGAATGGGGAAGAAAATTGCTTCGATAAAACTGACAAACGATAACCAAAATGGGGCGAAACGGTGTTTCGACCAAGCCATGGTTTTATCGTACATTGCGCCAAACAAATTCATTTCGTTTCCTTATCTTGAAGGGTGAAATTATTCACTTTCTAACCAATGTTGTAAAGCCTTCATTGAGTGGTGCGCCGTCATGTCCACTTGAATTGGCGTGATGGAGACATAGCCGTTTTTTACCGCATGAAAATCTGTACCTTCGCCCTCATATTCCGGCAATCCGCTCAGCCCGATCCAATAAATATCTTCGCCACGCGGGCTTTGTTGTTTAATGACTTCGGCGGAAGAAGAACGGTAACCCAAATGGCAGACTTTAATGCCTTTGAGCTCTTCATAAGGTACATCCGGCACATTAATATTAAGAATTTCGTGTTTGCCCAATAATTGAGAATGTAATTTAGGGACGAGTTCGCATACCACACTGGCTGCTGTTTCAAAATGTTGACGGCCGTCAAGAGACACCGCAATAGACGGCAAGCCAAGATGACGCCCTTCAAAGGCGGCAGCCACGGTACCAGAATACAATACATCGTCCCCCAAGTTTGCGCCGGCGTTAATGCCGGATACCACTAAATCGATGCGCCCGGAAAGAAAACCGTTGAGCGCAATGTGCACGCAATCGGCGGGCGTACCGTTAACGCAATAATCGCCACTTTCCAAATGTAACGGTTGTAATGGTTTCACTAAGGTTAACGAACTTGAGGCGGCACTGCGGTTGCTGTCAGGTGCGACGATGGTGACGTTGGCGATCTTGCGCAAGGCATCTGCCATGGCGCGAATGCCCGGCGCGTGAATGCCGTCGTCGTTACTCAATAAAATATTCATATTCTTCCTGTGTTTTAATTTTCGACATTGACCAATTCGCGAATGAGCGCAGTGGCATAACTGCCCGCCGGTAAGTCAAATTGAAGTCGCAAGCCGTTTGGTTCAAATTGCCATTGGAATTGCTGTGGCTGCATTAATATTGGGCGACGTGCCGCTTTCATACGTTCTTGGCGCATTAACGCGAATAACGCCTGATGTTGGGCGAAAATTTCATGTTCAAAATCCACCGCACTTTTCTCTTCTTCGCCGATAAGTGGCGCAGTGAGTAAAACATCTTGTTGTGCCAAACGCTGTTGCAGCTGCGCCAAATCTTCCCACTCGTCCACCACAAACCAGCTGTGCGAACCGTTAAGTTGCAAAACATCGCCGACCAAAATCTGCTGTGCCAAGTTCAATTCCATCCGTTTGGACACGATTAAATTGAAAATTTCGCTGCGTGCAGCAGAAAGATAGAAGCTACGTTTATTGCGATCTTTGATTTTAATTTCGCCGTTTGCCCAACGTAATGCTTGCGTTAAGTTATTACCATCACGGCCAAAACGTTGTTCGGTGAAATAATTTGGGAAACCGTTTTTTGCCAGAAAATCTAACCGCACTTTGAGTTCGTCGGTCTCTTCGGCATTGCGGAGTAAAATCTCAAAATGGTTGCCTTGTAGGCTACCGATACGAATTTTGCGTTGGTGGCGGGTGACTTCCAGAATTTCTACCCCTTCGAGGGAAAATTGACTGAAATCCGGTGTCGGTTGCCCGGGCATTTGCAGACTGAACCATTGCTCGGTAACAGCCTTGCGATCTTTCAAACCGGCGTAGCTCATATTGCGGGCAGAAATACCGGCAAATTTCGCCAGTTGCTCGCCCACAAACAAGGTGTTGCAATCGGTTTTTCGCACTTTCACGGCAACAAATTCACCATCGCCACTCATGTCGTAGCCGAGTTGTTCTTTCACCACAAAATCTGCACATTCCGCTTTTAAAAGTGCGGTCTGTTTTGGCGGTGTTTTTTGCAGATAGGCTAAGTCCATCATGGTTTGCGTACCAATAAGGCGACCGCTTCACAGGCAATGCCTTCACCGCGACCGGTAAAGCCAAGTTTTTCTGAGGTGGTGGCTTTGACATTCACTTGTTCGATGTCGACAGACAAATCCTGTGCGATCAGGGCACGCATAGCGTCAATATGCGGGCGCATTTTTGGTGCTTGGGCGATAATGGTGACATCCACGTTGCCTACGACATAGCCTTTTTCCTGTACTTGACGGTACGCCTCGCGCAATAACACGCGGCTGTCTGCGCCTTTGTATTGCATATCCGTGTCGGGGAACAGCTTGCCGATATCGCCTAAGGCCACCGCGCCAAGCAACGCATCAGTCAGTGCATGGAGCGCCACATCCCCGTCGGAATGAGCGATAAAGCCTTTGTCAAAGGGAATTTTGACGCCGCCGATAATGAGCGGATTGTCGGTGCCGAAAGCGTGAACGTCAAAACCATGGCCGATTCGTATCATGTTGTCTTCCTCATTAAATAAAATTCCGCCAACGCCAAATCTTCCGGGCGGGTGACTTTAATATTATCGCTACGCCCAGCCACCAAGTGCGGTCGAAATCCCGCGAGTTCCATGGCAGAGGCTTCGTCAGTCACGGCAAGCTGTTGCTGTTGTGCATGGATTAGCGCATTTCGTAACAACTCTGCGCGGAAAAATTGTGGCGTCTGCGCCAACCAAAGTTGGTTGCGATCTTCGGTGTGGGCAATTTGTTGTGAAGGCAGCGCACGCTTGATGGTATCCGTCGCCGGAATCGCCAAAATCGCGCCATTGTCATCATTAATTTCAAGCAATTTATCCAAATCGCCGTGGGTTAAACAAGGACGTGCCGCATCATGCACCATTACCCAAACATCCGTGCCGGCATTTTGTATTGCGTTTAATCCGTTTAACACCGAATCCGCACGGGTTGCCCCACCTTCGACCAACGTCATTTTTGGGTTTTGTGTCAGATTAAGTTGAGCAATGTAAGGATCGTCGGCAGCCACTGCCAACACGATTTGGCTGATATGTGGATAAGAAAGCAACACGTTTAAGGTGTGCTGCAAAATAGGTTGTCCGTGAATAGGAAGGTATTGTTTCGGTTTGTCCGCCTGCATCCGACTGCCAATGCCGGCCGCCGGCACAACGGCGATAATCTTGCGATTTGAGGTCATTATTTGTGTTCTTTGACGATGTGATAGAAAGTTTCGTTCGGTTTCACCATTTCATGCTGTAAACGGGCGCGTTCTTCAATGGCATCCACCCCTTCTTTTAAGTCTTTAATTTCTGCAGCAATGATTTGATTTCGTTGGGAAAGTTTTTCATTCTCCTGTTGATGGACGGCGATTTCTTTGGTGGTGTTTTTATAATCCCAATAGCCGTTTTTGCCGAACCAAAAATCGTATTGGAACAGCACCAAAACCGCGAATAATAAAGAGAGAAATAATCGCATAAAAAACCGGTAAATCGAATCGAAAAAAATTGCGCCTAGTTTACCTTGAATTGCACCAAAATGCGATATTGCCCGCCCTGCGCCGAATAATTTCTTAAAAATTGAGGTGTATCGTAGTAAGATAAGGCAATTTTTAATAGCCTGTGAGGTGCCTATGAAACCCTATTTAATTGCTCCTTCCATTCTTTCTGCTGACTTAGCGCGTTTGGGTGAAGATGTGGAAAATGTCTTAAAGTGCGGTGGTGATGTCGTTCATTTTGATGTGATGGATAACCATTATGTCCCGAACTTAACTTTTGGTCCAGCCGTGTGCAAAGCCTTACGCGATTATGGTATTACTGCGCCGATTGATGTGCATTTGATGGTGAAGCCCGTAGATCGCATTATCCCCGATTTCGCTAAAGCCGGTGCCAGTTACATTACCTTCCATCCGGAAGCCTCTGAACATATCGACCGCACTTTGCAACTTATCCGTGATAACGGCTGTAAATCCGGTTTGGTGTTCAACCCGGCAACGCCGTTAAGCTATTTAGATTATGTGATGGACAAAGTGGATATTATTTTATTGATGTCGGTGAATCCGGGCTTTGGTGGACAATCTTTCATTCCAGCAACCTTAGAAAAACTGAAACAGGCAAGAAAACGCATTGATGAGAGCGGATTAGATATTCGTTTGGAAGTGGATGGCGGCGTGAAAGCGAGCAATATTGCGGAAATTGCCCGCGCCGGTGCGGATATGTTCGTTGCCGGTTCGGCGATTTTCGATCAACCGGATTACAAAAAAGTCATTGATGAAATGCGTCAACAGTTAGCTGCAGTAGGAAAATAAGCATGACAGGACAGTTTAAATTAATCGGTTTCGATTTAGATGGCACCTTGGTGGATAGCCTGCCTGATTTGGCGCTATCCGTGAATTCAGCGTTAGCAGAATTCGATTTGCCACAAGCGCCTGAAGCGTTGGTGCTCACTTGGATTGGCAACGGCGCGCAGATTTTAATTGCCCGCGCGTTAGAATGGGCAACAGCACAATCAGGCAAAACCTTGACAGACGCTCAAATTGCCACATTAAAGGAACGTTTTAATGTCTTTTACGGTGAAAACATCTGCAATCGCAGCCGTTTATTTCCTCACGTGAAAGAGACTTTGCAGAAACTTAAAGCCAAAGGCTATCGTTTGGCTGTGGTTACCAACAAACCGACCCAACATACCCGCCCCGTGTTGAAGGCTTTCGGCATTGAAGACTTATTCGATGAAGTGTTGGGCGGACAATCGTTACCGGCCATCAAACCGCACCCGGGCCCGCTATTCTATTTATGCGGCAAATTCGGTTTATACCCAAAACAAGTGCTGTTTGTCGGCGATTCCCGCAACGATATTATTGCCGCCCATAATGCTGGCTGTCCGGTAGTGGGGTTGACTTACGGTTACAACTACAATATTCCAATTTCCGAATCCCATCCGGATTGGGTGTTTGAGGATTTCGCGGACTTATTGACGCTTGTTTGATTGATTCTTTTGAATGGATGGCGCAAACGTCCACGTTTGTGCCTTTATTTAATTTTGGCTACAGCACAAGCGTGGACGCTTGCGCTATCAATAATAAGATTTAAAAATTAAGGATGTAAAAATGAGCAAACCTATTGTGTTCAGCGGCGTACAGCCATCAGGTGAATTGACTATCGGTAACTACCTCGGTGCGTTGCGTCAGTGGGTGAAAATGCAGGATGACTACGAATGCTTGTTCTGTATTGTGGATCAACATGCCATCACCGTGCGTCAAGACCCGGCAGCATTACGCAAAGCCACTTTGGACGTATTGGCGTTATATTTAGCCTGTGGCATCGACCCGGCAAAATCCACGATTTTCATTCAATCTCATGTGCCGGAACACGCACAGTTGGCTTGGGTATTAAATTGTTACACGTATTTCGGCGAAATGAGTCGCATGACCCAATTTAAAGATAAATCCGCCCGTTATGCGGAAAATATCAACGTCGGCTTGTTCACTTATCCGGTCTTAATGGCGGCAGACATTTTGCTTTACCAAGCCAACCAAGTGCCGGTAGGCGAAGATCAAAAACAACATTTGGAAATCACCCGCGACATCGCGCAACGTTTTAATGCGTTATACGGACCGCACTTTGCCGTGCCGGAAGTGTTTATCCCGAAAGCAGGCGCACGCGTGATGTCCTTGTTGGAGCCTGAAAAGAAAATGTCTAAATCGGACGAAAACCGCAACAACGTTATCGGCTTATTAGAAGACCCGAAAGCGGTTGCGAAGAAAATCAAACGCGCGGTAACCGACTCCGATGAGCCGCCGGTGATTCGTTATGACGTGAAAAATAAAGCGGGCGTGTCCAATCTGCTCGATATTCTCTCCGGCGTGAGCGGCAAAACCATTGCAGAACTTGAGCTGGAATTTGAAGGCAAAATGTATGGTCACTTGAAAGGTGCTGTTGCTGACGAAGTTTCTGCCATGTTGACTACGTTGCAAGAACGCTACCATCATTTCCGCAATAACGAGGAATTACTCCTCCAAATTGCTAAAGACGGTGCGGAAAAAGCCAAAGCACGTGCACAAGAAACGTTAGCGAAAGTGTATGACGCCATTGGGTTTATTGGTGCGAAGTAAGCTATTTCACATAAAAACAGAAGCGGCGTTAAAGCCGCTTTTTTATTTCAAGGGAAAAGCTAAAGGCAAACAAAAAGTGCGGTGAAAATCCATTGTAAATTTTGACCGCACTTTATAGAAAACAAATCGATTCATTAACTCATCTGCGTAAAGAAATCACGAATGCCCACCAACATATTGTTAATAGCAACCGCGGCTAAAATTAACCCCATCACCCGACTAATCACCGCTGCACCGGTGTTACCAATCCAGCGTTGAATGCGGTTGGCGGCGAGGAATAAAAGATAGGTAATCAACAACACAGAAAGCATGATTAAGGTTGTCATAGTTTGATCGAACAGGCTGAAACGATGGTTGTCGGTGAGCAACACAATCGCCATCATCGCGCCGGGCGAGGCAATAGACGGCACGGCTAACGGATAGACGGCCAGTTCGTTGAGATTGGATGAGAGTTTAATTTCTTGTTCCGGTTTGCCTTCGCCGAAAATCATGGTCAAGGCGAACAGCAATAACACCAAACCACCTGCAATTTGGAAGGCAGTGAGGGGAATTTGCATAGCTTCTAACAAGGCTTGTCCGGCGATGAGGAAGAAAATCAAAATACCGGCGGAAATCATGACCGCTTTTAAAGCGATTTTGCGGCGATCTTCCACTGAAAGGCCCACTGTTTTGGTTAAATAAACGGGAATAGAACCGATTGGATCGATGACCGCCCACAGCACCACGAATTGAACGACGAGAGAATCAAACATTGGCAACTCCGAGAAAAAAGTGGAAAATAACGCGTCTTTTTACAAATCAATATCTTATATTAAATTCATTATAAACCAATGCTTTTTTTCACAAATTTAACCCTAAAACGGGGCTTGACTACGCTCCTCGAAAACGCCAACGCCACCATTAATCCGGGACAAAAAGTCGGCCTGGTCGGCAAAAATGGTTGTGGCAAATCTTCCTTATTTGCGTTGCTTAAAAATGAAATGAGCGCCGAAGGCGGCGAGGTGTCTTTTCCGTCAACGTGGGCGTTGGCGTGGGTGAATCAAGAAACGCCTGCACTGGATTGTCGCGCCATTGATTATGTGATTCAGGGCGACCGTGAATATACTCGCCTGCAACAGGCGTTACAGCAAGCGAACGCGGACAACGACGGTAATGCGATTGCCACTTTGCATAACCAACTTGATGCCATTGATGCTTGGACGATTGAAGCACGCGCCGGCGAGTTGTTGCACGGTTTGGGGTTTTCTCAGGCGGAATTGGCGCAGCCGGTGAAGGCCTTTTCCGGTGGTTGGCGGATGCGGTTGAATTTGGCCCAAGCTTTGATTTGTCGCTCTGATTTATTATTGCTTGACGAACCCACCAACCACTTGGATTTAGACGCGGTGATTTGGTTGGAGCGTTGGTTAAAACAATATCCGGGGACATTGATTCTAATCTCTCACGATCGTGACTTTTTAGATCCGATTGTCGGCAAAATTCTGCATATTGAACAACAAAAACTCAATGAATACACGGGCGATTATTCTTCCTTTGAATTGCAACGGGCGACTAAATTGGCACAACAAAATGCCATGTATCGCCAGCAACAACTGAAAATCGATCACTTGCAGCGTTATATCGACCGTTTCAAAGCCAAAGCCACCAAGGCTAAACAGGCACAAAGCCGTATTAAGGCATTGGAACGCATGGAAAAAATTGCGCCGGCGTATGTGGATAATCCGTTTCATTTTGAATTTCGTGAACCGCTCTCCCTGCCAAGTCCTCTATTAATGATGGAAAACGCTTCTGCCGGTTATGGTTCGGGTGAAAGTGCGGTGGAAATTTTAAGTAAAATTAAACTGAATCTGGTGCCCGGTTCACGTATCGGGTTGCTCGGTAAAAATGGTGCAGGAAAATCTACCTTAATTAAATTATTGGCAGGCGAAATCCCCCCGACCGGCGGCACGATTCAATTGGCGAAAGGCGTGCAGTTAGGCTATTTCGCCCAGCACCAATTAGACACGTTACGCGCGGATGAAAGCGCCTTGTGGCATTTGCAAAAAATAGCGCCTCAACAAACGGAGCAACAACTGCGCGATTATTTAGGTGGCTTTGCTTTTCATGGCGACAAAGTGAATCAGCCGGTGGCGTCTTTTTCCGGTGGCGAAAAAGCGCGTTTGGTGTTGGCACTTATTGTGTGGCAACGCCCGAACTTACTGTTGCTAGATGAACCGACCAACCATTTGGATTTGGATATGCGTCAGGCGCTGACCGAAGCGTTGGTGGATTATCAAGGTTCTTTGGTATTGGTATCGCACGATCGCCATTTGTTGCGCAATACCGTGGATGAATTCTATTTGGTGCATGATAAGCAAGTGGAAGAATTTAAAGGGGATTTGGCGGATTATCAGAAGTGGCTGAACGAGCAGAATGCACAACCACCAGAGATAAAAGCACAAAATGAGTTGAGTGAAAATGAAAATTCTGCTGCCAACCGTAAAGAGCAAAAACGTAAAGAAGCGGAACTTCGCCAACAACTTGCGCCATTACGTAAACAAGCAACGCAGCTGGAAACTCAAATGGAAAAACTGGGGGCTAAATTACAGCAGATTGAAACGGATTTGGCGGATCCGAGTTTGTACGACGTAGAAATGAAAGCAAAACTGACCGCACTTTTAGCCGAGCAGGTGCAGGTGAAAAAGCAGCTGGAAGAGGTAGAAGTTGACTGGTTGGCACTGCAAGAAAGCATAGAAGACATCATGTCTCAAGCAGAATAAAACGAAAAATAATTGTGTTTTGGAAGCGGTGTCACATTATTTTTAAAAAGATCAAAATTTCACTTGATACTGTATATTGATACAGTTATTATAAGTGAGAATGTTGATAATGATTTTCCCGAGGTAAAAAATGGCAACTCAAGAAGAAAAACAAAAAGCGCTCGAAGCCGCGTTAGGTCAAATCGAAAAACAATTTGGTAAAGGCGCCATCATGAAATTAGGCGACAGCCAAAAATTGGATATTGAAGCGATTTCCACCGGTTCCTTCGGTCTTGACTTAGCGTTAGGGATCGGCGGTTTGCCAATGGGACGTATCGTTGAAATTTTTGGCCCGGAATCTTCTGGTAAAACCACTTTGACGCTTTCTGTGATCGCTGAAGCGCAAAAAGCGGGTAAAACCTGTGCCTTTATCGATGCGGAACATGCCTTAGACCCAATTTATGCCTCTAAACTGGGCGTGGATGTGAAAGAGTTGTTGGTTTCTCAACCGGATAACGGTGAGCAAGCGTTAGAAATCTGTGATGCCTTAGTGCGTTCCGGCGCGGTGGATGTGATTATTGTTGACTCCGTTGCAGCTTTAACGCCGAAAGCAGAAATTGAAGGCGATATGGGTGATTCTCATGTGGGCTTGCAAGCGCGTCTTATGTCTCAAGCATTGCGTAAATTGACCGGACAAATTAAAAATGCCAACTGTTTAGTGATTTTCATCAACCAAATCCGTATGAAGATCGGCGTGATGTTTGGTAACCCGGAAACCACTACCGGTGGTAATGCACTGAAATTCTATGCCTCTGTGCGTTTGGATATTCGCCGTGTCGGTTCAATTAAAGAAGGCGATGAGGTCATTGGTAATGAAACGCGCGTGAAAGTGGTGAAAAACAAAGTCGCACCGCCATTCCGTCAAGTGGATTTCCAAATTCTGTACGGCGAAGGGATTTCTAAAGAAAGCGAATTGATTGATCTTGGTGTAAAACACAAGCTCATCAGTAAGGCCGGCGCATGGTATGCTTATGAAAACGAGAAAATCGGTCAGGGCAAAACCAATGCAATGAAATGGTTAAAAGAGAATCCAGAACAAGCGAAATTAATTGAAAGCACCTTACGTGATGAGTTGTTAGCGCATCCAGAAACGGCCATTACCGCCGACGTTGAAGACGAAGCCGGTGACGCTGATTTCGAATAAAATGAGTGATGTAAAAAAGTGCGGTCATTTTTGACCGCACTTTTTCTATCTGTTTTTAACCATAATCACAAGTGACACAATATGTCCTCCCTTGCTCTTAATTATGTGATGAATTTACTTTCTCGCCGTGAATACAGCGAATTTGAACTGCGTTGTAAAATGCAGGAAAAAGCTTTTTCTGAGGAAGACATTGATCAGGCTATCGCGCATTGCCAGCAAAAAAACTGGCAAAGTGATCAACGTTTTACTGAAAGTTATTTGAATAGCCGTTCTCAACGAGGTTATGGCACTAATCGAATCAAACAAGAATTGCGTCAATTAAAAGGGATTGAAAGCGCCACCATTGAAGCGGTTGTCCGTGAATGCGATATTGATTGGTCGGCATTGGCGTTAAATGTGTTACGCAAAAAGTTTCCTGATTATAAGGAAAAGCAACCGCCGAAAATGCGCCAAAAAATTTGGCAATACATGCTGTCACATGGTTTTACTCAAGAGGATTTTGCGGATTATGTTGGGTCTGACCCGAGCGAGTTTGATTAGTGTTGTATGGTAACTGACATGTTATCGATTTCAACGTAGAATAGCGTTCCACAAAATCATCAGTTAGGAGAAAAAATGACGAAAGTAGTTCATACAGAGAAGGCGCCGGCTGCTATCGGGCCTTATGTACAAGCCGTTGATTTAGGCAATTTAGTGCTGACTTCTGGACAAATTCCGGTCAATCCGGCAACCGGTGAAGTGCCGAAAGACATTGTGGCACAAGCTCGTCAGTCTTTGGAAAATGTGAAAGCGATCATTGAACAAGCCGGACTCACTGTTGCAGATATTGTGAAAACGACGGTATTCGTGAAAGATTTAAACGATTTTGCGGCAGTCAATGGCGAATATGAGCGTTTCTTCAAAGAAAATCATCACTCGAGTTTTCCTGCGCGTTCTTGCGTGGAAGTAGCCCGCCTGCCGAAAGATGTTGGCTTAGAAATTGAGGCTATTGCCGTAAGGGCGTAGTTTTGTTCACGGATGTGTTTATAAAAAATCCCGCAAGTGAGTTTGCGGGATTTTTTATGTTTTACGTTGCGTTACGGCAATAAGCTTTCTAATTGCCACAATTCGTTTAAAGCCTCGCGACGGCGGATAAGATACGCTTTATCGCCATCCACCATCACTTCCGCTGTTCTTGGGCGAGAGTTATAGTTGGAAGACATACTTGCACCGTAGGCACCGGCAGATCGTTGGGCTAAATAATCTCCTTCCGCAATGGCAAGTTTGCGTTGTTTGCCGAGGAAATCGGAAGTTTCGCAAATTGGGCCGACCACATCATAGATTTTTTCTTCACGCGCTAAAGTGCGGTCGATTTCCAGAATGTTCATGTAGGCTTGATAAAGCGCCGGGCGAATCATGTCGTTCATGCCGGCATCCACAATGGCAAAATTACGGCTTTCATTGGATTTTAAATACTCTACTTTGGTGACTAAAATACCCGCATTGGCGGTAATGGCGCGACCCGGTTCGACGATGATTTCTAGCTCACTGAACGCACTCAATTTTTCCCACAATGCTTTGGCATATTCTGTCGGATGTGGCGGTGCTTCATCAGTGTAAGTCACGCCTAAGCCGCCGCCTAAGTCTAAGTGTTTTAAATGAATGCCATCTTGTTTTAATTGTTCCATGAGCACAATTAAGCGATCTACGGCATCTAAAAAGGGTTGTAATTCAGTGAGTTGTGAGCCGATGTGACAATCCATGCCGACAATTTTAATATTTGGTAAGGTGGCGGCTAATTTATAGACTTCTCGAGCCTGTTCAACACTTATGCCGAATTTATTTTCTTTCAAACCGGTGGAGATATAAGGGTGGGTATGAGCATCCACATCCGGATTTACGCGCAATGAAATCGGGGCGATTTTGCCCATATCACCGGCGATTTGGTTAATGCGCAACAATTCTGCTTCCGACTCCACGTTGAAACAACGAATATTGACTTCTAAGGCACGAGCGATTTCTTGGTGAGATTTTGCGACGCCGGAAAAGACCACTTTGGCCGCGTCACCGCCGGCGGCAAGGACTCGTTCCAATTCCCCTTGGGACACAATGTCAAAGCCTGATCCTAATTTTGCCATTACGTTTAAAATCGCAATATTCGGGTTGGATTTCACCGCAAAACACACCAAGTGCGGATGCTCATCGAAAGCGTTATTAAATGCGTGCCAATGGCGTTCAAGGGTGGCTCGGGAATAAACATACAACGGCGTACCAAATTGTTCGGCCAATTGTTTGACCGGCAGATTTTCCGCCATGAGTTGATTGTTTTTATATTGGAAAAAGTCCATAAGGTTGCCTATAAAAAGTTATTTGCTTGTTTTCTGAGCGCTGTCTTGTTCAGGAAAATATAATGGGCCTTTGACGCCGCAGCCGGTACTTAGCGCACACAATGTGATGAGTAAAAATACGGAAATCAGTTTTTTCATTGGTTGCTCCTTGTGCTCAAATTAGACTGTTCTTTTTACCACTAAATCCGGCTTTGTGCTATCACAACGCACAGAAAATCTTTATAATTTCCGCCCTACTGTCATTTATTGGAGTGATTTTATGAATATCGTCGAGTTTCATCAGAAAATCGAGCAAATTTGGGATGAAATTGAAGAGCAACTGGAAGCGCACGATTGTGATGCCGATTGTGAACGCCAAGGTTCCGTGTTCACGATTACGCTTGGCGATCGCAGTCAAATTGTGATCAACAAACAAGAACCGTTGTTGGAATTATGGTTGGCGAGCCACAATGGCGGTTTCCATTTTTCCTATAAAAATGAACGTTGGGTCAGCAACGACGGCTTGGATTTTTGGCAAGCCCTAACCGAAGCGCTTGCTAAACATGGTGAGCAGGTGCAGCTCGGTTAATGAATCACCTTCCCCCATCCAAATCTACCAAAAGTGCGGTGGATTTTCTCGATAAATCGTCGGCAAAATCCACCGCACTTTATGCGACGGCAAAGAATGTGTTGCATTCGGTGTTCGGCTATCAAGCTTTCCGCAAAGGGCAAGAGGAAATTATCCAGGCGGCGCTGAACGGTCAGGACTGTTTGGTCATCATGGCGACGGGCACGGGAAAATCCTTGTGCTATCAAATTCCTGCGTTATGTTTTGACGGTATGACTTTGGTGGTGTCGCCGTTGATTTCGCTGATGAAAGACCAAGTGGATCAGCTACGCGCCAGTGGCGTAGAAGCGGATTATTTAAACTCCTCGCAAACCTTTGAAGAACAGCAACAGGTGCAAAATAGGGCGATTTCCGGGCAGTTAAAATTATTGTATTTGTCCCCGGAAAAAGTCATGACCAACAGCTTTTTCCAATTTATTTCTTTATGTCAGGTGAGCTTTATCGCCATTGATGAGGCGCACTGTATTTCCCAATGGGGGCATGATTTTCGCCCTGAATATACCCAACTTGGCGGCTTAAAAGGCAGTTTCCCGAATGTGCCCATTATGGCGCTCACTGCAACGGCAGACCCCACAACACAACAAGATATTCTGCAAAATCTCCGCCTAAATCGACCGTACTTTCATGTGGGGAGTTTCGATCGCCCGAATATTCGTTATACCTTGGTGGAAAAATTTAAGCCGATGGAGCAGCTTTGCCGTTTTGTGGTGGCACAGAAAGGCAAAAGTGGCATTGTGTATTGCAACAGCCGCAACAAAGTGGAACGCATTGCGGAAACCCTGTGCAACAAAGGTGTGCGGGCAGCGGCGTATCATGCGGGGATGGAAAATAGCTTACGGGAAAAAGTGCAACGGGATTTTCAGCGGGACAACATTCAAGTGGTGGTGGCGACGATCGCCTTCGGCATGGGGATCAACAAATCCAACGTGCGCTTTGTGGCGCATTTTGATTTGCCGCGTAGCATTGAATCCTACTATCAAGAAACCGGCCGAGCAGGGCGTGACGATTTGCCGGCAGAAGCGGTGCTATTTTACGATCCGGCGGATTATGTGTGGTTGAACAAAATGCTCATGGAAAAGCCGGAAACGCCACAACGTCAAATCGAACAGCATAAATTGCAAGCCATTGGCGAATTTGCCGAGAGCCAAACCTGTCGCCGTTTAGTTTTATTAAATTATTTCGGCGAACATCGTCAAACAGCCTGTCAAAATTGCGATATTTGTCTCGATCCACCGAAAAAATACGATGGGTTGTTGGACGCGCAAAAAATCATGTCGGCGATTTATCGTACCGGTCAATGTTATGGTGCTCATTATGTCATTGCCGTCTTGCGTGGCATGAATAACCAGAAAATTCGTGACCAGCAGCACGACCAACTGAGTGTGTATGGCATTGGCAAAGAACACAGCACGGAATACTGGCAGTCCGTGTTGCGTCAGCTCATTCATTTGGGCTTAGTGCGCCAAATGATCAGTGAATATGGCAATACGTTACAGCTCACAGAAAACGCCAAGCCGATTTTGCGTGGCGAAATCCCGTTGGAGTTGGCAACGCCACGTCTGTCATCTATCGTCACTACTGCGATGATGCACAAAAGTGCGGTCGGTTCTTACGACAAAGATTTATTTGCACGTTTGCGCTTCCTGCGTAAGCAAATTGCCGATAAGGAAAATATTCCGCCATATATCGTGTTTAACGATGCGACTTTGCAAGAAATGGCGCAATACCAACCGGTCAGCAATATTGAGATGTTACAAATTAACGGTGTCGGTACGATTAAATTGGAGCGTTTCGGACAAGCGTTTCTGGCTTTAATCCGCGAACATAAAAATGCCCGCGCAACCGAATAAGTCTAAGTACCGTTTAAGTGCAGTTATGTTTAGCTAATTGCACAAAATTTTGCTATAATCCCGCCCAATTTTTTACGAATTACACAGAGAAGAATTATGTCAACAACTACTCCAGAAACTTATGGTGCAAACAGTATTAAAGTGCTGAAAGGGCTTGATGCGGTGCGTAAACGTCCCGGTATGTATATCGGTGACACAGACGATGGAACGGGTTTACACCATATGGTTTTTGAGGTGGTGGATAACGCCATTGATGAAGCCTTGGCCGGGTATTGTGATGACATCGTGGTGACTATTCATTCCGATAATTCTGTTTCCGTGCAAGATGACGGGCGCGGTATTCCGGTAGATATTCACCCAGAAGAAGGTGTGTCTGCCGCAGAAGTGATCATGACGGTTTTGCATGCGGGCGGTAAGTTTGACGATAACTCCTATAAAGTCTCCGGTGGTTTGCACGGAGTGGGCGTGTCTGTGGTTAATGCATTGTCTGATAAATTACAACTGACTATTCGCCGTCAAGGCAAAGTGCATGAACAATTTTATCGCCTTGGCGATCCCGTTGCTCCGTTAGCGGTCATCGGCGAAACCACCCAAACCGGAACCACCGTGCGTTTCTGGCCGAGTTCGACCATCTTCACAAATATTGAATTTGAATACGATATTTTAGCTAAACGCCTAAGAGAGTTATCTTTCTTAAACTCCGGCGTTTCTATTCGTTTAATTGACGAACGTACCGACAAACAAGACCATTTCCACTACGAAGGTGGTATTCAAGCGTTCGTGGAATATATCAATCGTGGTAAAACGCCAATCCACCCGAAACCATTCTATTTCTCTGCGGAAAAAGACGGCATTGGCGTGGAAATTGCGTTGCAATGGAACGATGGCTATGCAGAAAACATTTACTGCTTTACCAACAACATTCCACAGCGCGATGGCGGTACGCACTTGGCTGGTTTCCGCGGGGCGATGACCCGTACGTTGAATAACTACATGGAAAACGAAGGCTACACCAAGAAATCCAAAGTGGCGACTTCCGGTGATGATGCGCGTGAAGGCCTGGTTGCTGTGATTTCCGTGAAAGTACCGGATCCAAAATTCTCTTCTCAAACCAAAGACAAATTGGTTTCCTCCGAAGTAAAAAGTGCGGTGGAATCTTTGATGAACGAGTATTTGCAAACCTATTTGTTGGAAAATCCAAATGATGTAAAAATCATCGTGACCAAAATCATTGATGCGGCGCGCGCGCGTGAAGCCGCACGTAAAGCCCGTGAGATGACCCGTCGTAAAGGCGCATTAGACTTAGGCGGCTTACCGGGTAAATTGGCGGATTGTCAGGAGCGAGATCCGGCGTTATCCGAACTTTATATCGTGGAGGGTGACTCTGCGGGCGGTTCGGCAAAACAAGGGCGTAATCGTAAAAACCAAGCGATTCTGCCGTTAAAAGGAAAAATCTTGAACGTGGAAAAAGCCCGCTTTGACAAAATGTTATCTTCTGCAGAAGTGGGTACATTAATTACGGCGTTAGGTTGCGGTATCGGTCGTGACGAATATAACCCGGATAAATTGCGTTATCACAGCATTATTATCATGACCGATGCGGATGTGGACGGCTCGCACATTCGTACGTTGTTATTGACCTTCTTCTATCGTCAAATGCCGGAGCTGATTGAGCGCGGTTATGTATATATTGCACAACCACCGTTGTATAAAGTGAAAAAAGGCAAACAAGAGCAATACATTAAAGACGATGAAGCCATGGCGGAATTTGAATTGGCGATTGCGTTGGAAAATGCGGCGCTTTATGTGAATGACAATGCACCGGGTATGCAAGGTATGGCGTTACAAAATCTCGCCTCCGAATATCTTGCAGTACAAAAAATGACGACCCGCTTGAGCCGTTATTATCCGGAAAGCGTGTTGAAAGAATTGATTTATCAACCGGCGTTGACCACAGCGTTAATGCAACAGGAAAGTGCGGTCAATTCTTGGGCTGATTCTTTGGTTGCTTCTTTAAATGGAAAAGAAACTGACGGCAGACATTATAACTATCGTTTGCAATTCAATGCTGAGCGAAACTTGCATGAAGTGGTATTGACGGTGAGAACCCACGGCATTGATACGGATTATTTCTTGAACTTCCAATTTGTGACCGGTAATGAATATGCCCGCTTAATTGCGTTGGGTGAAAAATTGGTCGGTTTATTAGAAGAAAACGCTTATGTTATGCGTGGTGAGCGCAAAGTTGCAGTCGCTTCTTTTGAACAGGCGATTGAATGGTTAATGAAAGAATCTCGCCGAGGTTTGATGATTCAACGCTATAAAGGGTTAGGTGAAATGAACCCGGAACAGCTTTGGGAAACGACAATGGATCCGAATACTCGCCGTATGTTGAAAGTGTCTATCAAGGATGCTGTGGCGGCAGATCAGTTATTCACCACCTTAATGGGGGATGAAGTAGAGCCTCGTCGCGAATTCATTGAAAGTAATGCATTAAGAGCAAATCTAGATATTTAACATTCACTTAAAAAAACACCGCACTTTGAATAAAAAGTGCGGTGCTTTTTTTGTTATTTTTTTAATCTCACTAATTCGACTTCATGATTTGCACCCTTTTTCAGGATTAAATCGGCACGTTCTCGCGTAGGTAGAATATTTTCTTTCAGGTTTAATCCGTTAATTTCATCCCAAATTTTTCCCGCTGTGGTAACCGCTTCTTGTTCAGAGAGATTGGCGTAATGTTTGAAATATGAGTTTGGATCAGAAAAAGCGCTTTGGCGGAATTTCAGAAAACGGTGAATATACCATTCTTTTAATAAGTCTTCTTCCGCATCAACATAAATAGAGAAATCGACAAAATCAGACACAAACAGCTCATTGGCTTGATTTCTGTTAGGTTGTAAGACGTTTAACCCTTCTAAAATCAGAATGTCAGGTTGATCGATGACATTAAATTGATCAGGGATAATGTCATAGGTTAGGTGAGAATAAATTGGCGCAGTAACATTCGGCTTGCCGGATTTTATATCTGCTAAAAAACGAATCAGTTTTGGCGTGTTGTAAGAAATCGGAAAGCCTTTTTTATGCAATAAATTGTGTTCCTGAAGATAGGCTAACGGGTGTAGGAAGCCATCTGTCGTAATCAAATCAACTTTACGTTGTTGTGGCCAATGGCTTAAGAGCGATTGCAGAATCCGGGCAGAGGTGCTTTTCCCTACCGCTACGCTACCTGCAATACTAATAATGTAGGGCACTTTCGTGTTTTGTCCGCCAAGAAAACGACGCAACACATTTTGGCGACGAATGTTTTCATCTATATAGTAGTTAATCAAACGGACTAACGGCAAATAGATTGTACGAACTTCGTCAAGGGAAAGCTCTTCATTTATCCCAAGCAGAGGTTTGAGATCCTGTTCGGTTAATGTTAACGGTACTGATTTACGCAATTCCGCCCAACGTTGCCGATCAAATGATAAAAACGGCGTAAGTTGTTCCGACATAGAAGGAGAAACCGAAAAGTCCACGTGCTGAATTACTCTTTTTTAACCAATGATAGGTTGCAAAATATACCTTATAAATAAGAGATTGAGCAGTAAAATTTTTGCATAATCAGCTAAATTCACCGACGTTAGAGGGTTTTTGCTTGATAATTAAACGAATAACCAAAAAAAACTTTATTTACTAAAAAAAAACTTGTCAGGCATAAAAAAATCCCTATAATACGCCTCACTTGTTTACGACGCCGACTTAGCTCAGTAGGTAGAGCAACTGACTTGTAATCAGTAGGTCATCAGTTCGATTCCGATAGTCGGCACCATTTCTCGTATTCAAGTTCCAACTTAGAGTGGAGGGATTCCCGAGCGGCCAAAGGGAGCAGACTGTAAATCTGCCGGCTCAGCCTTCGAAGGTTCGAATCCTTCTCCCTCCACCATTTCTAAGCGACCGATGGGACAGATGAATTAAGAACGGCGGGCATCGTATAATGGCTATTACCTTAGCCTTCCAAGCTAATGACGCGGGTTCGATTCCCGCTGCCCGCTCCAAGCGCTGATATAGCTCAGTTGGTAGAGCGCACCCTTGGTAAGGGTGAGGTCGGCAGTTCGAATCTGCCTATCAGCACCACTTCTTAATAATCTCTCCATTACAAATTTTAATACTTTGGTTAGTCTGGTAAATTGAACCATCGATAACCGTGTTTGTTTAGAGGGACTCTCAATGTCTAAAGAAAAATTTGAACGTACAAAACCGCACGTTAACGTG
>ERZ791785.123-NODE-123-length-86440-cov-4.789269_pt1 | contig 86440 bp, 97 predicted proteins | sample MGYA00509947_ERZ791785 | MGnify/ENA primary metagenome ERZ791785 (study PRJEB30046, sample SAMN00791982) | human gut metagenome | study: EMG produced TPA metagenomics assembly of the A metagenome-wide association study of gut microbiota in type 2... | reverse complement strand
CTATGCAGGCTGTAAACAGATGAACCAGTCTGTCATTTCCCGAATGAACCTTGTAATTGATTTGGATGAACCGGATGAGAATACACAGGTCGAACGTGCACTGGCAGTCACCGGATGCAAGGATGCCAAAATTGTGCGCCAGATGGTGCAGATTGTAAAATCCATTTCTGCCTACTGTCACGAGAATCTGATCACAGACGGATGCTGCGGAATGCGGGAATTGATTTCCTGGGTGCAGTCCTATATGGTTTGCGGAGATATCCGGGAAGCGGCTCATTATACGGTACTTGCTTCCATATCTGCGGATGCGGAAAACCGTACTGAAGTAGAAGAAAGCTGTCTGGATACTGTCCTTGCCGCATAGGAACTGCCTATGAAACAAACTGTTTATTCAGAAACACATCTGCGGAAGTGTCTTGCGGAAAACCTAACTTATCTTCGCCATTGCAAACATCCAAGGCTTTCCCAGAAAGCAGTCGCAAGAATCTTAAATCTCCCACAAAAAACCATTATGAATTATGAAAATGGCAGAACTTCTCCGATGGCTTATGCCGTCTATCGGTTAGCCATGTATTACGGCTGCACCATGGAAGAACTGCTGACAAAAAATCTAAGAAAAGAAAGGAAGAATCTATTGTGAATCATACACAACGCTCTTTAAAGAAACTAATCCGGGCAAAAGAGGATGCCATTACGGATGAGGAACTGTTCCTTTGTGCCGCCTACCAAAAGTACCAGACCTCTCTTGCGAAAGCAACCACTGGTCGTTACCGCTATGGACTGCAGGTACTGATGGAATGGGATACGGTTACAACTGACAGCTTGGCATACACAGATAATTACCAAATTCATGTAAATGCCGCCAATCCTATCACCCAGACCTTCCCGACACGCTTCCTGCGTTCACAGAGTCTGACCGGATTGACCGGACATGAAACCGGGCATCTGCTTTATACCGATTTTACTGCACACATGCTCCATCTTCGAAGCATAGAAAGCGGTTCCTTCTACCCGAAGGAGCCAACGCTTTCCCTTCCAGCCTATGAAAAGAATCTGGAGGAAATGATGGAAGCTATGGATGCAAAGGATAAAGCCACCTGCCTCACACTGGCAAGATGCGCCGGAATCTTCAACAATATTTTAGAGGATATCTATATCGAAGACCGTATGTGCGAAGATTTCCCCGGCATATTCCGTCAGGGAATCCAGCTTAATAACTTACGTATGTCAGAAAGAATCCCCTCTATTCAGGAGCAGATTGATAAGAATTACCAACCGTTTTCTATTATCACAAACCTGATCCTCTCCTATTGCCGGACTGGAAATATCAATAACCGGACCGGCTATCACGGGGAGTACCTGGACACCCTTACGGACTGTACCGACATTCTGGATTCTGCGATGGAATCCCCAAAAGGTACCGACCGGGTAATTGCAGCCAATGAACTGTTGGCACTTACCTGGAACTATATCCAGCCACTCATCGAACAAACACGTGAGGAACTGGAAAAGCACAGTGATGAGGAAGCTGCGGAATCTCTTAAAGAACTTCTTGGCAATCAGATTAGTGGCGGTACTCCTCTCCCGACCGGGAAAGGCGGCGCTGTTCCAAAGAATATTAAGCCTGTTTCCCAAAAAGGTCGCTCCTCTGGTAATGCGGAAGGTTCTGCTCCCAGCGGACCACGCACAAAAACCGATGCTCTTGCCGAGGCTGAACAGGTGCTTGCTGAAGAAGGCGGAAGAATTGCCCTTGCAAAGACCAATACCATCTTGGATGAAAACAATCCCGGCATCACGTATGCTGCCCAATATCAGGGAAGCGGCTATGAACATGCTGCAGAGGATCTGTTCCGGATTTTAAATGGTGTTGCAACAGAAAAGGTACAGGAAGACTGCCAAACAGAACTGACAGAAGAACTGCAGAAAGCTGCCAATGATATTCATTATGGAAATGCCCATAAAGGTATCCATGTTACCATCCACCGGATTTCCGGTGTTCCTGATTATTTAAAGAAAGGGTATCACGAAATTGCAACTCCGCTTCTGCGGACATCCAAACGTCTCCAGAACACCATCCTGCCACTTTTAAAAGAAGAACAGCAGGGAGGAAAGCAGAAAAATCTACTCTATGGAAAACGTCTGGACACTCATGCGCTTTATAAGACAGATGGAGCCATTTTCACTAGAACAAGGCTTCCGGGAGATGAAAAACAGCTTGCAGTTGCGATACTCATTGACGAAAGCGGTTCTATGGGCTGGGGTGACCGAATCACCCATGCCAAAAAAGCAGCAATCGTACTTTATGATTTCTGTAAAAGCCTGGGCATTCCTATTACCATCTACGGGCACTCAACCAACAGCAAAGGCGTCTCTCTTTACTCCTATGCAGAATTCGATTCTGCGGATAACGAAGACTATTACCGCTTGATGGATATGTCTGCAAGGAATGGAAACCGGGATGGAGCTGCCCTGCGTTTTGTTGCAGAACATCTGTATAAACGTCCGGAAAACCAGAAACTTCTGATTCTGATTTCTGACGGACAGCCAGCCGACTACGGATACGACGGTACAGAAGCGGAGGCAGATCTTCGTGGAATCAAAAAAGAATACGAAAAGAAAGGCGTTATCCTGTTTGCAGCGGCTATCGGTGATGACAAGGAAAATATCCGCCGGATCTACAAAGACGGATTCTTAGACATCACCAAACTAGAGGAACTTCCAAAGAATATGGCACAGCTTGTCAAACAGTATCTGCATTAAAGAAGGGAGCTTATACAACATGAATGAAAATTACCAGAACCGTATCTCAGACCAGATCTGCAAGATTCAGAATGACCGGGCACTGATTGCCTTTTATGACCGGCTACGCTATGTACCGCTTAGCAACTATGCACAATTACATGCCAAAGGGGAATATCAGGAAAACGGGCATAAAGTACACTCTTTAATCGGCATCACCATTCAGGATTATTCCAATGGTACCGGGGAACGGAACATCATAACCCGTTTCAATCTGGCACCGGAACAGCTCCAGTTTCTCTTAACTCGTATTACATCCGGTTTTCAGGAATACGAATGGAACCAGAGCAAGATTTTTGGAAATCCCGATCAGAATGGCTATTCCACGGCTCAGATGTTTTACATTTCCAGACATCCCCTGGATTCCAGAGGACAGGTTATGAAAAGTCCATGGAAAATCCAGATTGTCAATGGAAAAGGCATCAAAGCCCAGAATAAAAATGGCGGTTCTTATATGAAACCACAAAGTTTCCAGTCTGAAAAAACGGCAAGTATCCAGCTTACCGACATGGATCTTTTTACGCTTCTGAAGCGGGTAGATTCCTATATTACCAACTGGGAACATTCGGTTGCACCTTCACTGATTACGCAGGGAAAACAACTGTACGCAAATCAGCAGACTCAAAACAATCAAATGCAACAGGCATCTCAGGCTCCGCCTTATGCTGCCTAATCATATCCAGTAGGGAAGTGGCTTTTTGCTGCTTCTCTTCTGGTTTAGAAAGGAGAATTTAGTTATGAATATTGCAGTTATCCGGAATATAGATTCACAGGGACGTATCGTTATTCCTGCGGAGATCCGGAAACAAATGAAACTCTCAGATGGTGATGCACTGGAAATGGAAAATGTAGGAATGGAGCTGCTTTTGCGGAAATGCCCTTCCCGCTTAAACGGAAGGGATGAAATGTCTTCCTACCTCTCCGTTCTCTATAGTGTCATTCACTGCGGCATGGCAATCTGCAACACAGATCATATCCTCGTAGCCACAGGCATCTATCTTCCGGAAAACACTCCTGTTACAGAAGAAATTGCGGAATTGGTAGATACTGGACTGGAACGGATCTTTGATGAGAAGGATTCTGTCTACCCGGTTTCTGAATCACGTCAGCAGGTCTGTGCCTTTTTCCCAATCCACAGGGAGGGTAAGGAACCGCTGGCACTGATTCTCTGTCCCCGCAAGGGACAGCACTTAACGGACATGGAATTGGGATGTGCCAAACTGGTTGCCGCTGTAATTGCCAACAAAATCAATTAAAGAAAGAAGGGAAAAACTTATGAATGACTATGACATCCAACGGGCAGCAAAGCTCTTAGAGGCAGAATTTGGTCCCCAGTGGCAGACCATTGCCGAAATGCTCGGTACGGAGGGACTTAGAAAACGTGTCGGGAAAGAACTGACTTCCTTTATGGCATTTCCGGAACGTGGTAATGGCGGAAACAACCACTGGAGAGGCAACTGTTCTCCAGAGGTCATATCTTCCGTTCTGCATTATGTTTTGGACTGCAAACGCTATTATGGAAAAGACACCAGTACCTTTACCCTTCTTGATCCCATGAGTGGTTCCGGTACTTCCAAAGCTGCGGCAGACCGGTATCAGGTCCGGTCATTATTATATGACTTAAATCCTGCACCTGCTTGTGGCAGAGGCAACTGGAATGCATTAAAAGATGAAGTAGATGATTCGGCGGATCTGATTTTTTTTCATCCGCCTTATCACTCCATGATTGCCTATTCCGGTAACATGTGGGGCAATGTTCCACACCCGGATGACCTGTCCCGTTGTGAAAATTATCAAGACTTTCTGGAAAAATTAAATTACTGTATCCGGAAGTTCTTTCTGTCACTCAGAAAAGACGGCAGGCTTGCGGTACTGGTCGGTGATATCCGTTTAAACGGGAAGTTTTACAGTATGCAAAATGACTTGATGCGGATGGGAGACTTTGAATCCTTTCTGGTAAAAGGACAATTCAACTGTGTATCCGATACCAGAAGATATAAAAAGCCCTTCATTCCGATAGTAACAGAATATCTCTTGATGCTGAAGAAAGCAGATTCTCTGATCATCCCGTTTAGCATCCGGCAGGAAGGAACCTTCTCCATTGCCAATACGGAAATTACAGCGCTGACCTGGCATCACTTAATCCGGATGACCATGGAAAGTATCGGCGGTATGGCAGACCTGCCAACTCTATATCTGCGATTAAAGGAGCACCCGAAGGCAAAAAATAATCCACACTATCAGGAACGTATCCGTGCCACGATCTATGAACATCGTGACCAGTACATTCCCGTATCCCGTGGATGTTTCCAGTTGAATTATACTGTTTCATAAAATATTTTCATACAAAGGAGCGTGAAATCCATGAAGAATAGAATAATGACCTTACACAATACCACAAAGAAAGAACATCTCCTTACCGGAGTCCTTTCCATGCCTCTCCATCTGGGAGAACGTGCCTGGATCTATACCTGTAACCAGACAATGATAACCAGTCCGGTACAGACCATTTTGGAAGTATCAGAAAATGGTGTAGTTTTTGAGACCTGCAACAGTATTTACCGTCTCAGCTATACTCGTGTTCCAATAGAGATGGAGGCGATGTGTGCTTGACCAAAATGGAAGAACTGGGGAGCTGCCTTTCAGGGCTGCTCTCCACATTAAAGAACAACCGGGAACATGTGCCATTAGAGGTTCTGAAAACACAGTATCAACAGCCTTATGAAGAACTGGTTAGAAAAATCAACCTGACCGCTTCTGCATATGCAAAATCCGTACTGTTTCACCGGCTGGTCCTGAACCCGGATGCCGATATTGAAGAACAATGTAATGTCATCAACCAGACCATACAAACTTCCGGAATGCTGAAAAAAATCAGCTCCTGTATGTCCAAAACCTACGATGTGGGACAGATGTACCCTCTGATATTGGAATTACGCCATATGGTTGAACTGGCACTCTGGCCCTACGTGAATCGAGCAACCTGTCTGGTCGTAGATCTGGATGATGTAGAAAAAGAGCCGATTCTTTATAATCTTTTGACACATGAAGTATATGAAAATAATAGGTGGATTTCTCAGAATATTGACCTTAACTGGAAACTACTGGTATATCTTCCTCCTGAGCAGAGAACATCCATACCACCCACCAACTATACAATGAATGGAGAAAATACTTATGAATAGAAATGAAACGAAACCATTAGAACAAGTTAACTTCCCTTTAACTCATAAGCAGCTTGAAACTGCACACAATATTTACCGGGAACAATGTTTTTCCTGTGATTTCATCCACCGTTCTCTGGAACGTTTGGAAGAAAAAACAGGTCTCTGCAATCTTCCTTATTATACGCTGTGTGATGAAACTGAACTTCTTCATGAAGCATACCTGCAATTTACCAAACTGGAAGACTGCAACGTAGCTTATAATGACACACTAGATCAAGTGATTGACAAGATAGAAAACAAACTTGTTACCGGCACACTTAAATCTCATCCTGTTGATAAGAAACGCATCGTGGTTGTAATTGTAAATGGCATTGTTAGTACCGCATTGACTTCCCTTTCAGATGTGCAGTTAGAAATCATTGAACTGGATGATGAATATGCAACTTCTAATGAACAAAATGAGGTCTTTGAACGCCTGAAAAATGATTCTTGCTTAAAAAACTGTGAATATACACTGGAAGTTCCTGGTTATTTAGAAACACTCGGACTGGAGGTGGATGCATAATGGCAAATATCTGCTGTGATGATGTAATTTTTTATACAGTAGGAAATCCAGAAGGTCTTTATGATTTATGGGAAGATTTAGAAAGATATATCATTCTGAATGAAGAACCGGATTTATGCTGGATTGGCAATTTATTTTCCCGCAAGAAAATACACTCCACAGGAATATCTCTTCGTGGAAACATCAGCTACATAGAATGGAATGACACCTATATTTTTCTTTCCTTAGAAACAGCATGGACTCCACTTTACGAAGCATATCAGGCGATAGCTACTGCATATCACGTTTCCTTTGTGATGCAGAGCATCGAGCCTGGAGAACGCATTTACTATAATACCGATACTTCTCACCTTTTCTTCCCGGATCGATACTATGTCCATTTATACGATGAGACATTTCTGACACCATCCGGAATTCCCATTGGGAAAAAACTTGAGGATGGAGAACCATTTGAATCGGAAGCAGACGTATTGGAACGATTTCGGGAATGTGGATATCCGGCAACTACACTGAGACAACTGCGTCTTATGCTGGATGCAGATAACATTGACGTTTTTGAATTTACAAATCCTTATCTTATCAATCATACAGAAATCGGAGGTAAATGTGCATGAAGCTTTATATCTTAACCAGTTACAGTACTGGATTGAATGATCCGGCTGTTTCTTTTAACTATAATGAACTTTATCAGAAAATGAAGAAAAGCTATGAAGTAACACTGAATGGCATCGCTCAAACAGAAGATGAAAAAGAAAACACCCATCTGGAAGATTATAGAGCTGTCGCTGTCATCCATGGTGACTGGATCGAATGGTCTATTACAGCGTTAGAACTCTCTTTGCCACATCAAAGTTTTGAATGTTTGAGACCTTCCTGCGAAACGCCACTGATACTTGTTAAAACTCCAGAAGAAGCTTATGAAAAAATTGTAAAAAATTATCATGAACAGGAACTGTGCATCGGTGAATTTCTGTCTACAACTGAAGTTGGCGGTCTTTCCCTGATGAGCTGTCTGGATTTAATTTCTCAATTATATGCGGAAATAGAAGGAGATACCCTTCTTCGTATCGAAGGCGATTATCATCAAATTTAAAGGAGGAACACCATGACCGATTTAGAACTGGATGTTTGGGATGCATGGATTAGGGAACGTCAGCAACATCTGGAAGAAACCCTTTCCAACATCTTACCATCAGAAGAGCCATACCGATATTATCTGCTCACCGGATATATTCAAGGCATGATAGAAGCACTTACCATGCTCACGACTGTCGAGGATGGGAAGCGCTTCAAAAAAAGCTGGAGCAATTCCGCCAGAATCTAATCCTCTCTGGAGATTACGATGATACTGGTAACTATAAACCGACAGCAAAAAAAGCTACTGTTTAATGACTTCGAGCCGCCCAATACTGGACGGCTCTTTTTATTACTTATTCTATTAAAACAATTTCATCTGTTCATAATCTGAATTCCGTTTCAGTAACACAGGTGTCTTATGCAGTAGAAACTCCATGGCATAGTCATCTAACACCCAGTCTTTTACTTCTTGTGGCTCCAGTATCAGTGGCATCCGGTCATGTACCGTAGACACCGATGCATTTGCTTTTGTAGTCAGAATCACAAAACGGTTCTGTCCCTGGAACTGATTAAAACACCCTGCCATAAACAAAACCGGCTCATTTCGCTCAAAATTGAACTTCTCTTTTCCCTGATTCCACTCATAAAACCCTTTTGCCGGGATCACACACCGCCGATACAGCACACTTTCTCGGAAAGTTTTCTTTTCCAATACCCCTTCTGCTCTTGCATTTATCAAGAGTCCTTTCCCCTGAAAACCAGGGAATCCCCAGTTCATCTGCTCTGGTATCAGATAATGCTCTCTCTGACTTAAAACAAGAGCTGACTGCGATGGTCGAACATCTCCGCCCCTCTCTATTTGAAGTTTCATATCTAAATCCCGTACAATTTTTTCTATTTCTCTGGCTGTTTCATCATCTACATAATAACGTCCGCACATACCCTATTCCTTCCACTCATCGTTCTAGTTTTGCTTCATTTTTTTACTTTTTCTTGATAAACCCTCAATCTCTTCTGCAGTTTGAAGTAATCATATGTACGAATCGGATTAGAAACAAGTGTTTTTATCTCAAACGGAAATACAATTTGATAAGCTATATTCTGATTGATACACCAAACACAAAGATCAAAGGTTGTATGAATATCTCCGCCTCTAAACCGCTTATCTAAATATTCTATCTTTTCCATTTCTACCTCTGAATAAGCTGCCACTGCTACCGGAAAACTGATTCCTATTGTAAAGAAATGTAAACCTTGTAAATTTTCTTCTTTAAACTTTAATATCTTCTTTTTCATTGATTTAATACCTTATATAATAATCATTATACGAAATGTTACACTCATCCATTGCAAATACAAATTGATGGTTCTTGAGTATCTGTCTTCTATGCTCTGCATATTTCTGTGCCTTAGTAAGAACTGCATCCACACCAAAATCTTCATATATACTCGGTAAAATGCACTGTAGGATTTCCTCATAAGCCCATTCATACTCTGATTTCAAATCAATTCGTAAAATTCCGATCCATTTCTCATCCACAGAATATTTTTTAGTTGGACAGATTTCCACCATGCCGATTGCTTCTTGAAGAACTATATCAATTATAGAAAACCGTACAAAATCCCTCACCTCATATCTACTTTTCCAAAACTTCATACAATCCAGAAACTTCACATAATCTGTATAATAAAAGTTATCTCCACAGGCGTCTCCGTTAAAAAACTTTGCTGCTTCCTTATCGCTGTAACATAAAAACAATGCACCAGCATCTTCTTTTTCCATCTTACGGATTAGAAAATGTTCATTTTGATACTGTGGACATTTTTCAAATGGTTCCTCTTTTTTCATATCTTATTTTCCCTCTTCTTTCTAACAATTCCACGCTATTTTCCATCTACATTCTTCCGGATAATAATACAAGCGAAATAGAAACTCCTTCTCTTGTAATAACGTACTGCACCGATACTCCCACACAGGAATTCCGCAATAACATTTTTTCTCCTGTATCAATACCCTGATATTGGTAATAGACCGAATTATTCCTTCTTCATCCTGAAACTTTACGATCTTTGGCATCGTGTTTCCTTTACTTGTGAACCAAACGCCACACGCAATTTCTTCCTGTACATGTTCCATTTTTCCTTCATCGGGTTTTTGTGTATTGGTTCCAATTCCCATGCCCATATTCTCCACTCCCTCTACTATTTTATATCAATTTTACTGTAATCAACAGCCCTTTTTTCTCTTGATATTCCACCGGACATATGATCAATTCGACTTCCCACAAAGGATGCCCGCTTCATGGAATCATTCCCATACCGTTTTCTAATCTTATCTACAGTAGCATCCATCTTCTCCAGTTTCTCGTAATCCGTCGTATCAAACATATCAAACTGCCTCATATCGGTATGATCTTTAACACGGCTGGTATGGATTCCAAGATGCCTGATCGCTGTTCCATCCCATAATTTTTCAAATAACTGACAGGCACAGCGATGAATCTCTATGGTAACATTCGTTGCATTATCTAGCGTCATCTGATGACTGGTATACTGAAGATCATAAGTCTTAATCCCGACTGCAATAACTTCTGCCCGTACTCCTTCCGCTCGAAGGCGGGTTGCCACCGTTTCCGCTAATGCTAATAGCACTAACTTTGCTGTGGATGCATCACTGACATCAAATGGAATGGTCGTAGAATTTCCATATCCTTTGTTCGCAGGCATTTCCTTTTGCACTACAGACACATCTTGTCCATTTGCAAATAACCAAATTATTTCTCCATGCTTCTTCAAATGACTTCGTAAAATATCTGGACTTGCATGGGCAAGATCTCCAATCGTCCGAATCCCCATATTCAATAATTTTTTCGTAGTTGCCCTTCCAACAAAAAACAACTCACTTACCGGAAGCGGCCACATCTTCTGTTCAATCTCGTTGTGCCATAAGGTGTGCACTTTATCCGGTTTCTTAAAATCACTCGCCATCTTCGCCAGTAATTTGTTTTCAGAAATTCCTACATTTACCGTAAATCCCAGTTCCTCTTTGATCTGATTCCGTATCCGATTAGCGGCTGCTTCCGGTTCTCCCCATAAAAGTTCTGTCCCCGTCATATCCACAAATGCTTCATCAATACTGTACTGTTCCACCACAGGCGAATACTGCCTTAGTATATTCATAAACGCTGCAGAACATCTCTCATACAAACCATAATTCGGCGGCACTAAAATCAAATTGGGACATTTACGCTGTGCTTCCAAAATCGTCTCCCCAGTCTGGATATGGTACTTCTTTGCCGGAATTGATTTTGCCAGGACAATCCCATGCCGCATCGCCATATCCCCACCAACTGCAGCCACCTGTTCTCTCAAATCTACTCTTCCCCCCAAATGATAGAGGCGGTAAACTGCCTCCCATGAAAGGAAAGCAGAATTTACGTCAATATGAAATATCACTCGTTCCAAACTTACGTTCGCCTCCTTTTTCTTCATTATACAGAACTGATGTTCTGAAATCAAGAGTAATTATTTGCCAGATATAAAACATAAGATTCTATTTCTTCTTTAAAAACACCGCATATTATCTATATATAGTTTTCTTTATTTGACATATACCATATCTAGTGTTAAACTATACTTGTATCAATTATTTGTGTCGATCCGAAAAGGATGTATCACACGCAGTTTAGGTTTGAAACGTAGTCAGGAGTATCCCTATGCCCAGCAAGCGGCAGGGGCTTCTGGCTTTTTTTATTTTTGCAGGAAACTGCACCTATTTTGAGAATGAACATAAGTGTCATTCTCTTTTTTTATGCCTAATTGCAAAGAAAGGAGGTTTTCGGAAACGAATAATTCCGGATCTGACACCCCAAAAGAAAGGAGCATATCAATGAATTTTTCAGAATTTGAGACAAAATTAAAAGACACTTTACAGGAAATGGTTGGATCTGAAGTTTCTGTTCAACCTACCACCCAAATTAAGAATAACAATACTGTATATCACTCTCTGATATTTATGAACCAGCATGACACCCTATCTCCAGTTATTCATTTGAATAACTGCTATCAGGACTTACAGGATGGAAAATCGTTTAACCAAATAGCCACTGACATTTATTCGCTGTACCAAAAGGTTAAGAATGTACCGCCTTTGAATGTGGATGTGCTTTTTTCATTAGAACAAATTAAGGACAAGATTGTTTATCGTCTGGTCAATTACAAACGTAACGAAACTCAGTTAAAGAGTGTTCCTCATATCCTTTTTGTGGATTTATCTATCGTTTTCTATATTCAGTTAGAAACGGACGCTCACACCAGTGCTTCCTTACAAATTACCAACAAACATCTTGACTTATGGAAGAAAACAACCGAGGACATCTATGCATATGCCAAAGAAAATACTTGTAGAATTTTTCCTGCAAGTATGGAATCCATACTGTCCGCCATGAAGAAACTCAACCCTGATGAGGAATGTTGGGAAAGTGTGGATGAAGAAAGTTTTCATGACTCTGGCTTTCAGGTTCTTACGAATACGAAGCAACACTATGGTGCTTCCTGCATTCTCTATGACCATATGTTGGAAGCTATCGGCCAGAAACTTCAGGATAATTATTACATCATCCCTAGTAGCACCCATGAAGTGCTGATTTTGTCAGAAAGTATTGCGAATAACTGCGATTCACTGTCAGAAATAATTCAAAATGTAAACCGTACAAAAGTAGAAAATGAAGAGATTCTTGCTGACCATCCTTATTATTATGACAGGCAGACAATGCTCCTGCGGACAGCATAGTTAGACATATCCATTCACAATTAATCAAGAAAGAAGGTAAATCTATGAACAATGAAAAATCACAACAATTCTCAAAAATCAAAGAACTGGTATCTATTTTAAATAAGCACCGTCATTCTTACTACAATCTGAATACACCTAGGGTTTCCGATGCCGAGTATGATCAGCTTTTTGATGAACTGAAGGAGCTGGAAAACCAAACCGGATTTATCCTGGCAAATTCGCCAACACAGACAGTCGGGTATTATCCAGTCAGTGAACTCACCAAAGTCACTCATCCTATTCCACTTCTTTCCCTTGATAAAACGAAACTTATTTCAGAACTTTTAGATTTTATTAAAGGAAATGATGTTCTTTTCATGTTGAAACTGGATGGTTTGACAACCAAACTCATTTATGAGGATGGAAAACTCATTCAAGCTTCCACCCGTGGAGACGGTGAAGTCGGTGAGGATATTACTCATAATATCCCGGCATTTCTTAATGTGCCGCTTACGATTCCATATAAGGAACGCCTTGTCGTTACCGGAGAATCTTTCATTCCAACCAATGATTTTGAATGTCTGAAAGATACCCTCCGTGATGGAAACGGCAACTCATATAAGAATGGGCGCAATCTTGCTTCCGGTTCCGTGCGAAGTCTTGATCCTAAAAACTGTATCGGACGCTGTGTTCATTTCATTCCATTTAATGTATTGGAAGGTTTGGAAAATGTCACATTCCCTGACAGCAGAGCCTGCAAACTTGAAAACTTGACTCACTTGGGATTTAGCTCTTGTCCTCACATTTCGGTTAAAACCCCTGCATTGACAAGAAAGCAGCTTGAGGAATTTATAGAACAATTGGTAGCATTTGCAGCCATAGAGTATCTTCCAATTGACGGGATTGTTATGATTTTTGACAGTCTCAGCTATTCCAAAAGCTGTGGAAAAACTGGTCATCACTATAAAGACGGTCTTGCCTATAAGTTTGAGGATGATACCTATGAAACGGTCTTACGTAAAATCGAATGGACTCCAACCCGTTTCGGTGAGATTGCTCCTGTCGGTATCTTTGACACCGTGAAAATTGACGGCTGTGACGTATCCAGAGCATCACTTCACAACTTGACATTTATCAAAAATCTGGAGCTTGTACCCGGATGTAAAATTCTTGTTTCCAAACGAAACATGATTATCCCGCATATTGAAGACAATCTGGAGCGTGGCAATTATACAGACATCGTTCCGCCAGTCTGCCCTTGTTGTGGATCCAAAACCAGAATACACAGCCGTAAAAGCAGTGACGGACGTGCCGTGGAAACACTTCACTGTGACAATCCACAATGTAACAATCAGATTGTTAGAAGGTTCGCTCATTTTGCCGGCAAGAAAGCAATGAACATCGAAGGATTATCGGAAGCCACATTGGAAAAATTCTTAAATCTTGGCTATCTGAACTCCTTTCAGGACATCTATCATCTGGACAATCATAAGGACGACATCATTGCACTGGACGGACATGGGGAAAAATCTTTTGAACGGTTGTGGGCATCCATTACAGACAGCCGCAAAACCAGCTTTGTCCGTTATCTGATAGCCATGGATATTCCCATGATCGGACGAACCAAAAGCAGGATTCTGGATACTGTATTTTCCGGAGATTTGAATGCATTTGAAAATGCTGCTACCGGAACTTATGATTTTACCCAGTTGGAAGATTTTGGAGATACGTTAAATCACAACATCCATTCCTGGTTTGCAGATGAAGCAAATCTTGATTTATGGAAAAACTTACAGAATGAATTTACATTTGAAGAAAGAAAGGAAGTAATCACTATGACAAAAGATAATAAATTTGCAGGATGTACAATTGTAGCAACAGGAAAACTGGAACACTTCACAAGAGACGGCATCAATGAAAAGATTCTGGAGCTTGGTGCCAAACCTGGCAGTTCTGTTACAAAGAAAACGGATTACCTGATCTGCGGAGAAAAAGCCGGCAGTAAACTGACAAAGGCGCAGAGCCTCGGTATTCCAGTTCTCACAGAAGCAGAATTTCTCGAACAGATTGCATAAATGGAGGAAAGCATTATGGGTATATATGTTAGTGTTTTTCATTCCTTTGGTTTTCTTATTACAGATGAACTGGCAGAGTCTATGTTCCAGCAGGCAAAAAACATCTGGAAATTAACGGCTTCTGATTTATATCAGAAATTTCACAGAGAAACGGATGTCTCTGTTTTTCTTGAATATCTGAATGACTACCATCAGGTCAACCACTATGCAAATGCCGATTATATCTATAGTCGCCGTATTTTCGACGAGGAAGAAACTGCTTTTCATATCGGCGAAGAATTCTATTTCATTGAATTGCAAAAATCACCTCAATTATTCTCTCAATCTTATAATTCCTATGACGAAATCATTCAGGAAATACAGGATAATATTGGTGCTTTTCTTTCGCCTGATTTCTCTTTTACAGATCATCTGTTAGAAATTTACGGTGAAACATGGGGATAAAATACTGCGAGGTGTAGCTATCAAGCTGCACCTCTTTTATAAGGAGGAATATCAAATGAATAAATTAATCACACCCCACTACAACCCTTCCCAGATTAGCAATTTCCGGGGAGAATATGCGTTTCTAAGCAACTTCTATTCGGCGCCAGTCTCATATATGGGACAAACCTATGCTAACAATGAAGCTGCTTTTCAGGCACAAAAGACGCTCTCGGCAAAAGAACAACGCCAATTCTGCATCTTTCGGATGCACAATCCTTCTGATGCAAAGAAACTTGGTCGAAATCTTACGTTACGCCCAGACTGGGAAAAAGTGAAAATCCGACTCATGTATGAAATCTGTATGTGCAAATTCATGCAGAATCCGGAACTACGGGATAAACTCCTTGCAACAGGAAAATGCACACTTATAGAAGAAAATAACTGGGGAGACTATTTCTGGGGCAAAGTCAATAACTGCGGAGAAAACCAGCTAGGACTCATATTGATGGATGTACGTGAGAAGCTGCGGTGGGATGCAGAGACAACAAATACGATCTCCTAGAAACTATCGTAACACAGTAATAACAACAGAAAGGATATTATAATAGAATGAGTACAAATACAAACACCGTATTAGTTCTTGAGCACATTGGTATGGATGATTTCTCCTGTCCGGTATATAAAGATCAATTTGGGAAACTGTGGAAGGACATTGACCTTGGTGAAAGGGATGAGCCTAATCTCTACTCTTTATCATTTAACCATTTTGACGGAGAACCTCTTCATCCCATCCAACAGAAACATACCTTTCATCCTGCTCCGTTTCAAAGGAGTAAACATGAATTTGAATACCGGATGTTGAGCAAACTTCAATCTGACTGTGAGTATTATCTAGGCTACGGAAATCGTAGTCTGTCTATCCTGTGCAATAATAGCGTACAAACCCATATTGACCGTATGAAGGAATTATGGAATGTTTTTCCTGCAAATCAGAAGCCCGAATGGCTGACCTGGGAACAACTTCTTCAATACGAAAAAGTGATGACAGAACCAGAAAAGAAATAATGTAATCAATATGAAAGAATGTATCAAAGGAAACCGGGGAATTCTTTTTTATAAGAAATTACCCTCTATATTATCTATTCATACTTTGATATAATAAGGGTAGTTTAAAGAAAGGAGCATTTACATGTATCTGAAAAGAAAAGTTTACAATCAGCTTCTGGAATGGAAAAACGATACTGTCCACAGTACCTTGGAAGTGAATGGTGCAAGGCAGGTTGGAAAAACATATATTATCAACAAATTTGCGGATGAAAACTTCAGGCACAAGATCTACATTAACCTGTTTGATTTGTCCGGCAAACAATTTATGGAATGTTACAGAAAAGCAACAGACTGGACTCCGGGTACAAAACGTCCGGAACAGCCGCTTCATGATGCTTTCCGGCTTTTCGATCTTGATTTTACGGATTCCGATGACACCGTTATTATCATTGATGAGATTCAGGAATCATCCGAAATATATAATCGCATCCGTGAATTTACCCGTCAGTTTCAGGCACATTTTATTGTAACAGGAAGTTATCTTGGCAGAATCTATGAATCAGATTTCCGATTTTCAAGCGGTGATGTAACAAAACTCAATATATACACCTTGTCCTACGAAGAATTTCTTCTTGCCTATGATGAGGAACTATTTCACCAATATCTGAATTTAAAGGGAACTCCTGAGAACACGGACGTATACGACCAGTTAAAAGCAGTCTATGATATTTATTGTCAAATAGGCGGTTATCCGAAAGTGGTAGAAACTTACCTTAAAACGAAAAATATCGAAAAAGCACAAGGCGTTTTGGTAAAAATCATTGATACTTTTACAAATGAATCTATTCGCTATTTTAATGATATTTTAGATACCAGAGTATTTACACAGATTTTTTTATCTATCTGCCGTATTCTCAATCGTGAGAGTAAAGGGTTAGCTGAAGGAAGTCTGAGTGAAGAACTTCAAAAACTGGTTACCAGAGATTACTCAAGCAATATTTCTAAGACCACCTGCAACAGAGCAATAAGCTGGCTTTATTTTTCTGGTATCATTGGCTTTTGTGCCAAAATTACTGAAATGGATATCTTAGATTTTAAAGCAGCGAGCCGATGCTATTTCATGGATCTTGGCTTGGCAAATTATTATCTCTCCCTGACCGGAACAGACAGCAGAGTGTTGAATGGAACCCTGAATGAAAACTATGTATATATCAATTTGAAAAAGCGTCAGGATTTTCCTGCTGAAATTGCTTTTGAAACACCGGCATTTGCAACTTATAAAGGCGGCGAAATTGACTTTGTAGCTCAGACATTAAAGACTCATGTTCGCTATCTGATTGAAGTGAAATCCGGTAAAGGCACTGCCACTACTTCTACAAAGGCACTGGCAGGAGGCAAAGCCAATAAGTTACTGTACCTAAAAGGTAATACCAAAGGCGGAGTGGATGGAAATGTTGAGACGCTTCCTATTTATCTGCTGGAGCAATATCATTTTTAATTACAAGAAAGACTTCGAGCCGCCCAATATGGACGGCTCTTTTTCATCTGTATTCTTATTTTACTAACATTGCATCATTTCTTGAAAGAAGATATACACAGTATTGATTCATACTGATGCCCTCTTTTTTTGAGTGTTCTGCCAAATCACGATGTAAACTGCGTGGCATCCGCAATTTAAACTGCCCAGAATACTCTTCCAAACTATCTGGTTCATGAATCTCAATGCCTTCTTCCAACGCTGCCTCTATCCATGCTTTCTTTGCATCCACCGCATTTGCGACTGCTTTTTCTATCGTCTCCCCACAAGTCATACACCCCGGAAGATCTGGGTAAGAAACTACAAATCCACCTTCATCCTTATCTTCCACAATTTCCATGCGATAGGACATTGCCAAATAATCATTCAGTGTCTTCATCGTTTTTCGCCTCACTTTCTACAATCTGCTTTACCATTTCAACATAAATTTTCTTGATTGGTTCGTGTTTCGGTATTGTTATCGGCTGGCATCCCGCTTTACGGAATGTATAATGGCTGCTCCCACTTCTCGGAGCATTTATCTCATATCCATAACTTTCTAATACTTTTCTTAATTCATCAAAACGAAGGTCTTTCGATAATGAGCAAATTCTTGTCAATAGTTTATCCCATTTCGACATTCATGATTCCTCCTAACTATATTATATGTGGTGTCATATATGATGTCAATCTATTTTTATCGGCCATTATTATCCTCTAAGTAAGGCTGCAGCACTATCTTTGCTGCTGACACAAAGGCTTCCTTAGCCGAACTTACCATATAAATTTTCCAAAGCATCGTATGTAGGCTTTCCGCATCCAAGATTTTGCATTTCTTTTCAATCATACGCAAAAATGGATATATTATTGTATTCGATAATCGTTCTCCGACAAGCAGTAACACACCATCACTTCCATATACCTCATACAGACACTCCAGAATATTTTCCAGTTCTGTCATAAATCGGAAGACAGGCTTTTCATATTTCCTTTTAGCTTCCATCACATTCCTCCTACATCCGAACTATCAGTCCACTGAGGCTTGTCCTCGGAAGCCCTACCAGATACCAGTCCTCATCCATTTCAATTCGGACCGGAATCCATGCATCCTTTACCTTCACATCAAAACATTCTCCACAATGAAGTCCTCCATAATACGACTCAATCCCAAACCGAATATCGAATCTTCCCATTGATGAATCATAAATCAAAGTACCTGTTCTCTTTTCACTCATATTACATTCCTCCTGAAATTCTTTGTTCTATATAAGTAATAGGGCTTCAATTTTCAGATTTGAAAAGTTCCGGGTATTTCCTGTAAAAATTTTTTCGATAACGATAAAAAGTAGAGTGTGTCATCTCCAAATTCTTCCGAAGCTGTGTCGGTGTCGTTTCACCAGACACCACACGCTGAAATTGCTCGTCAAAGGTTTCTTGCTTCATTACACTTGGTCTTCCATAATCGTCCCATTCCCCACGTCTCTTTTTTTCCTCGATGCCTTCCCGTTGGCGCTTCTCCTTTTTCTCCAGCTCTGCCTGCGCCATAGAAGCGTAAAGCTCCAACATCATGTTATTGATTGTTTCCAGCATCATCCTTGCCATTGCATTGTCCATCACAGATAAGTCCATGAGTGTAGTTGGAAGTTCCAGAACCATAAGCCTAACGCCCATTTCTTTTAACTGTTGAATCTGCTGCATCGTATCCCGCTTATTTCTTCCCAGCCTGTCCAATTCTGTAATAATCAAAATATCTCCCAGTCGCAGGACATCCTCCACCAAAACCGTATATCTTGGTCGATTGAAATTCTTTCCTGTCTGTTGATCTGTAAAAATATTTGTCAGCGGCATCTCATGCTCTTTACAGAATCGCTTGATTTCCTGTATACCACGATCAAGGTGCTGCTCCTTTGTGCTGGTTCGATGGTATCCATATATCTGCATTCACATTACTCCTTTCCTTGTCCCAAAATATCCACACTTTTTATGGAATAGTCCAAAAGTATGTGTGTAACCTTTTTGAGATAAAATACTTCTTTCTGGAATGTACTTTTAAAAGGTATACTTTTTGGAATATGTTTTTCATTCTTTATGTACGCAGACTGATATAAAAAAGCAACAAAAAAGACAGGGGATTTTCTCCTCTGCCTTTTGGCGCACTATATAGGATAGATGTCTACCTTTTTTCCTTCAAACTTATACCCGACACCCCTCACCGTTTTGATGTAGCGGCACCTTTTGTATTCCGGTTCAATCTTTTTTCTCACGCTGGAAACCAAACAATAGATCATATTGTCGATATTCTCCGGAGCTTCATCTTGATAAAGTATTTCAAATATTTTCTCTTTTGTAAAAATTACACCCGGTCGTTCTGACAAAAGGATAAACAAATCGTATTCTGCCTTTGATAGAATAACTTCCGTTTTTCCTCTATATACTTTATGATAATCTGGATATATTTCAAAATCAGCATCCCCCTTCTTTTTCCCTTGTATAATTGATACATTATTTGCTTCATCTGTTTTTGTTCCTAATTCACTTATAGTTACTATCTTTTCCAAAATACACTTCCCTTCTGTTTTTGATTTTGATTTTACAACATTCTTATTTATATTTAAAAATTATTTCCGCTTTTCCATTCCTTAATGTGCTGTACAACTTGTACAAGATTTGTATACCAAATGTAATGTCCGCCTTCTACCACATACATTTGATGATTTCCAGATTCAAAATCTAACTGATTTCTGTGACCATTCTCCCAACCTGGAAGATTCTGTACATTCTCTGAACAAATCATTGTCAATACAGGAAGTGAAGAAGGAAACTTTTTATCCTTTACAGACAATAAAGCGGATTCCATCTGATTCACTTCGTTTTTGATTGCTACATTGCTGCTTAAAGAATACGCTTTGATATATTCATCCATATCACTTTCTGAATATGTATATCCTACAATTTCCGGTAGCAAGGCACCATATTTCTCTGGTTCCTTTTTCAGAGCAGACTGAAACTCTCCTATAGTTGGAAAAGAATCTCGTAGATTTTGAAATTCTTCAATTCCTTTTAGCATATATTCTTTTTCCATCATCATGGCTTCTGCTAACTCCGGATCATAAACGGTATTATCGACAGCAATAAATCCTTTTACCTTCTCTGGATAAGACATTACATAATTAAGTCCATATATACCAGAAATGGAATGTACCAGTAATACACACTCTTCTATATTCATAGTTTCCAACGCTGCATTAAGCTCGGCATTCATATTCTGTACTGTTCTATCTGTTGTTACCAGATCACTAAGACCGTAACCAAACGGTTCTACGATCAATATATTAAAATCATGCTTCAGCGCTTCTGCTAATGGTTTAAAGTATAAATGTGGTGACGGTACTCCCAATCCCGGTAACATTACTAATGTCATCTTGGAACTGTCAGCAAATTCTTCTCCGCTATCATCCATATTCCCGTACATTACCACATGCATATTATCCTCTCCTACTGTGATATATTTACTGCAAGTGTCCCCTGCCATATTTTCTTGAGCATTTACAATATTAGAATCTCCTGCCACAAAGACTAAAAGCAGCATAAACATACATAAACTAGAAATTATTTTCTTATATCTCATTAGATTGTTCCTCCAATTAAGATTATTTAAGATACTCTCTTAATATCTCTACTTTATCTAACTGCTCCCATGGTAAATCCAAATCGTTTCTTCCGAAATGCCCATAGGCTGCCGTCTGTCTGTAAATCGGACGGCGCAGATCCAACATCTTGATAATTCCTGCCGGGCGAAGATCAAATTCTTTCCTGATAATTTCTTCCAAATCCTCGTCTGAGATATTTCCAGTTCCAAAGGTATCCACCATTATAGAAGTTGGCTGTGCTACCCCGATGGCATATGAAAGTTGGATCTCACATTTCTTTGCGATTCCTGCCGCAACAATATTCTTAGCAACATAACGTGCTGCATAAGCAGAAGATCTGTCTACCTTTGTGCAGTCTTTCCCAGAAAATGCTCCACCGCCATGACGAGCCATTCCACCATATGTATCCACGATTATCTTACGTCCAGTCACTCCACTATCTCCATTCGGACCCCCTATTACAAAGCGCCCTGTTGGATTAATATAGATTTTAGTATTTTCATCTATCATATCCACTGGCAAAATAGGTTCTAAAACATATTTTTTTATATCTGCGTGAATCTGTTCCTGAGAAATTTCTGGTGCATGCTGCGTAGATATAACCACCGCTTCTAACCTTGTTGGTTCTCCTTTTGCATTATATTCTACTGTTACCTGACTTTTTCCATCCGGACGAAGATAAGACAACGTTCCATTTTTCCGGACTTTTGTCAATTGCTTTGTCAACTTATGTGCTAAAGAAATAGGGTACGGCATCAACTCTTCCGTTTCATCACAGGCATATCCAAACATCATTCCCTGATCCCCAGCTCCAATTGCTTCCAGTTCTTCTTCAGACATTCTATGTTCTTTCGCCTCCAGTGCTTTATTTACCCCCATAGCAATATCTGTAGACTGCTCATCAATAGCAGTCAGAACCGCACAGGTATGTGCATCAAATCCATATTCTCCCTTATTATAGCCAATCTCATCAATCGTTTTTCTTACCACCTGCTGCATATCTATATATGCATTTGTAGTAATCTCTCCCATTACAAGAACCATACCTGTCGTAATTGCCGTTTCACATGCGACTCTGCTCATCGGATCCTTTTCCATAAGAGCATCTAAAATCGCATCCGATATTGCATCACACATTTTATCTGGATGACCTTCTGTTACTGATTCTGATGTAAATAATCTTTTATCCATAGTGTTGTCTCTCCCTTATACGATTTATATTGTAATTAGAAATATCTTAAACTATCTTTGCCAGACTTCATATATTTATTGTCTGCATTGCTGTTTTCTCTGCTTAATTAGTAGTTTTTATACTTTATAAGGCTCCGATTCTTATAGATCCTATAGATCAGACACAAAAAAAACAGTGATAATACCACTGTTTTTTATCTAATCTATTACTTCTTCAAACAAATATGGCTCTCCTACTTTTCGTATAATCAGAGAACCTATTTGAATCTCAAACTCTTTTAAATCCAAAGCATATGCTATCTCTAGCTCAGAAAAGCAAATCCCTTCACTACTCATTAAAAATGCTAAAATCTCCCCTTGTGTTTCTAAAATTTCAAGTTCTTCGTTTTTATAGAAAACTTTTTCGTTTTCCACGTCAATATCCCATTTACCAAAATGAATCCTTTCTTCTACAAATAAGCTCTTACTGCCTATCCTCATCACCACAAATGCCGCTTCTAGTCACGAACCATTCAATAGTTTTTCTGCATATTCTTTTACTTCTTCATTTTTAAAGTACAATACTTCCCCCTATTACCGGTCTCCTTACCAAACAACAATTATTATACTTTAAGTCTACTCCTGAATTATTGCGGAATTATTAATCACTAAAATATTTACCGTTTCCTCACAATACAATCTTCATCCTGAATTATTCACGCTGGCGGTACCAATTATGGAAAAACCCGTATAGTTACTGTGTTTTCAACCGCTTTACATTTTCACTTAGTAGGTGAAACTATTTTTGGTTAAAAAAGAGTTTCAGATTTGCTATAATTATGTTGGACCTCAACCATACATAAATTCTGCAAAGGAGAAACTCTATGCATAGTTTAAAGGATATCCAGCTTAAATGCAATAAGCAGTTTATAGTAAATTTTGACGGAGGTGAACTCTCTTCCGATGGCGGGCTTCTTATGATGAAGGAATTCCTCCATGTTCTTGGCTTTGAAAAACTCTTGAAGGCCAGTTTCAAGACCAATGACCCTGCTTCATTCCGCATCCATAAAGATGATGAAAACCTGCTCCAGATGCTCTGCCAGATCTTCGGCGCCTACTATGAGGACAACTGCGCCGATGAGCTCCGCCATGACCCCGTGCTTTCAGCTGTCCTTGGGAAAGAGGCCCTTGCATCACAGCCCACATTATCCCGGTTCTTCAACCGTATGGATGATGATACGCTCCGGCAGTTTGACGATATCATGCGTCAGCTGCGCAGGAAAATATATTCCATCAAAATGCCGGAGTCCGTGCTTTTCGATATTGACACTACGCTGCTTCCAACTTATGGGAAACAGGAAGGCGAGGGCTTTAATTACCATTATCAGGCGCACGGCTATCATCCGGTCCTGTGCTATGACGGACTGACCGGCGACCTGCTCCGTGCGCAGCTGCGTGACGGCACAGACTACTGTTCCAAAGGTGCGGCGGCATTCATGGAACCACTTATCGCAGAATACCGGGAAAACTATCCCGGCATACAGCTATACGCCAGAGGGGACAGCGGTTTTGCCACACCCGAACTGTATGACCTGTTTGAGGACAACGATGTGAAATATGCCATCCGGCTGAAGATCAACAGCACACTTCTCAAACTGGCACAGGACGGGGATGAGGCTCTGGCCGGGGCAACCCGTTTTAATATGATAGACTATGCTGTCACATATGGGGAGTTCTTTTACCAGGCATCCTCATGGCGTGCGCCCCGCCGGGTAGTGTTCAAGATTGAGAAACCTTATAACCAGATGACCCATATGTATACGTTCATCGTCACCAACATGGAAAAACTGGGCCACTGGCAGGTCATTGATTATTACTGCAACCGCGGCCGGATGGAAAACTTTATTGGTGAGGGCAAGCAAGGCTTTGGCTTTGCTGCAGTAAGTTCCAGGAGCAAGGCCGTAAATGCAAACCGCCTGCAGCTCCATGCCCTGGCATACAGCATCTTCAACTGGTTCCGGCGGCTTGCGCTGCCGGGGCATATGTGCAAAAGCCTTGTTGATACGGTACGCCTGAAACTGTTGAAGATTGCAGCAAAGGTGGTTCATAGTGGCAGGTATATAAAATTCAAGATATGCAGCAACTGCCCCTATAAAGAAGAAGTCTATGAAACATTCCGCAATATATGGGATCTGGCAGTGCAGTTGGAATAAGAATATGAGAACCTTGACACTTGAAAAAACAAAAAACATTGCCATAGGGGTAGTTTGCCCTTTTTTGGGATTCTCTGTGGTTAAGTTACGGTTTTACTTACTTTAAAGTAATGCTATCCGTTTTTAAGCAAGTTTATAGCGGCGTGAATAATTCAGGTTCATTATACTTATGTAATTGACCACCCAACAATCTCTTTCCTATTATAATCCAAGTATCTCTATTGTACTGATCCATTTCCCTATACAATTCCATGATTTCTTTTCTGTTGTCTTGCTCACTTTGCTTCTCTTCTTCATCCTTCCGCAATATGTAATCTACTGGAACTTTAAAGAATTTAGATAATGCAAGTAACATATCCCCTGAAATATTCTCATCTACATTTTCATATTTACTAATTGTCTGCTGACTGACTCCTATCTCTTCTCCAAGTCGAGTCTGCGTCAAACCTAATTTTTTTCTCAATTCAGCGATTCGATTCACAAGCGTACACCTCCCGATACACTCATTTTACACTTAAATACGCACCATTTTTACCTTTATTCATGGTATTACTACTACTTATCATGGTATACCATAGTATTACTATTTCTGAATTAATGTAAATATGCAGAAAAAACAGCAATCTATACATAAAACATAACAATTCTTCCACTTTCAAATATACTGCATCATATTAGATTTTGATAATTTTACAAAGCCTCCTCTCCACAGACTATTGTTATGTTTTTATATCCTGTGGATGTTTCGGAACAAATTTTGTTAAACGAGTATGATTCTGGAGCAGATGATTATTTATATACTACGCTGTCCTCAGCTAACCTTCTCCTAAAAAAGCTACATCAACTGTCAACCAGAAAGAATTTAACAACAAAATATGAAGGTTCCCGAATGGTGCCGAGCTTTGATACTTTAACCGCTGTAATTGATGACGCTATTGTTGGCTTTACCCCTCTGGAATTTAAACTGCTAAAACTATTTACATTAAATTCCCACACGGTTCTTACTTGGCAACACATTTTATATTTTCTATGGGATCGAAATGGAAATTATGTGAAAGAAACATCTTTGAACTGGATATATATATGGAATCCTAAAAAAAGTAACACTATCCCAAATTACGGATAGTGTTACTTTTTTATTTTTGAATACTTACATCCTATTCCTGACAAGAAATGAAGCCAGTTACAAATGGGCAGTCTTTAACATACTTTTCCGTGTTACACTACCGGCATCTATATACACATTTATTTCTTGCATATTTAATTCATATTTCCTAATGTTTTCACCTGTTTCATATTTTAAGTGCTTTCTACAAAAGCACTTAAATAAAACTTAATATTCAATACTAAGCCAAGCACCACCGCCTAAACAGTCATTCAAACAATGCATTTGGATTTCTCCGCAAGTATCTTCATAAACTCTTACTTCTTTCAGTTCTAATTCTTCCAAATTATTAATCTCTTCCATAAATATTCACTCCTATATTTACTCCTCCGTGCTAAGAAAAGGTAAAACAAAAAAACAATCTGTTACACATTTTAATCTAATTTCTCCACAATCAGTTGTGTAAATATTTACTTCCTCATTTACCATTTCCGTTTCCTTTTCATTTGCATCCATTGGTTTCACCTCCAACTCTTCACTTTTTACATTTTGATAATACATGATTATTTTTTTCTCTTGCATATTTATTGTTTAAACTGCATTTTTTCTGTCCTTCTTAGATTCTACAATCTTTTGCACCAGCTCCATATATTTGATGTATTCTTCAATATTCTTTCCATTATTATTTGCATTATTATAATAGAACAATACATAATTCAGCATAGCCTTTAGGAAAATACATCTATAATCATATTCTCCATCTGTTGCCATGCATCTTCCCCCACAGATATAGCGATACTCACATTTGTTGCAAACTTTCTTATATTCTACACAAAACAACTTCTTCACACTTTCATCATTTAAGCGTTGACTTAATCTATCTAAAATAGTTTCCGGACGCTCTAACAAAATATTCCCTATTTTAACCCTGGGTTCTTCCATACATTGGCACATATAAATATCACCTTCTGGAAAAATTGCCATAACCTTTCCATATCCACCACAAGAATCTCTCACCTGTATCCTCTGATGAAAACCTGAACTGACTTTCTTATTTTCATACCCTTGCTTGAAGATATATTTTGCAATTTTCAGGTTCATATTAATATGCTCTATATCTGTCAGTATCTCTGAATTATCTTTCGCTCTACCAACTGAAGACACAATATTAAACAAAACATCAATATCATATTTTGCAGCTATATCAATCAGCTTGTACAAATCTGCTTCATTGGTTTTCTCGTAAATAAAACTAAGTACCACCTTAATACCGGCTTGCTGGCACAGTTCTATGTGGTCAATTAACTGCTGTTCCTTTTCGGAAGACTCAAACATATGCATCGTACTGAAATCTATTTCATCAATACATTCTTTTAACTTCTCTGTTAATTCTTGTGTAAGAGCAAGACCATTGCTCTGCAACGTAATAGGACATTTCAAACCATTCCGCAGTGCCTTTGCAATTTCTACGATTTCGCCCTTAATCAATGGCTCTCCTCCCGTAAGGATCATTTTATGGGGTTCATTTTCTTGAAAGAATGGAACCACTTTATTCTGTATATCCTCCAGCTTAAACTCTTTTTCCGGATGCATTTTGTCGTTTGCACTTATTGCACAGAAATCACAATTCATATTGCATTTTCGAGTTACCATCAAATATACAGTATTGATTTTCTCATGATTCTCTTCAATTTCCTTTATAAATTCTGTCTGTTGCTTCCATATAGGATATAATTTTTCCTGAAACTCCGGCTTATCCAAATTATCAGCAAACTTTTTGCTCACACCAAGACAGACTTTCCCAACTGGATCTACTAAAGCTACCTTTTCTCCCTCTGTAATTTTAATAAAATCGTTCATTCTATTTTCCATGATGAATATATCTCCTTTCATATTCTTCTTTCAGTCTTTCAAGCTGCTTTTCTGTTAAATTTGCTTGAATTAGCTCATACATCCATTTCGTCACTGCACAATTCACTTTTATTGGCTTATACACATTCTGACGAATTTTGTAATTTGCCGCCTGACATCCCCTTGTTTTGCAGTGTTTTATGTATTGACAGTCTTTGCACTTGGTATCTGCTTGATCTTCCAGATAAATAATTTCTCGAATCCTTGGTACATCCAAACCTGTTTCTACTGAACCAATTTTGAATTCTGGAAGTTCTGTACATGTGTAAATCCCACCATCTGTTGTTACATAACAAGTTGTCAACCCTGCTTTACACGCATAAAATGAACATGGGATCAAAAATGATTTAAGATACTGCTCCCAAAGATTCCAAAATATCACTTCCTGGTTTTTCTGTATATATGCTTTGTATAGTTCAAATACTTTCTGAAGTTGTTCCTGTAGCCCTTGCAATTGCTCATCGCTCCATGAACAATAATAATCAATTCCTGTTTCCAATTTTTTTATTCCAAAGTCAAGTAAATATTGAAAGCTTTCCGCATAATATTGATAATTGTTGCTTGTTACTACGCTGGCTACAGAAATCTGATTTCCGGTTGCCTGTTCATATTTTCTTAGTAACTGAAAATTTTCCATAATCTTCTTAAAACTTCCCTCGCCGGCGTAATCCCTTCTATTCAAATCCTGAACCAACTCAGGACCATCCAGGCTCACCTTTATGTCAAACAGATTTTCCACAAAAAAATCAATTATTTCATCCGTAACCAACGTTCCATTAATTGTAGTACTAAACTTGCAAGTCAGGTTTGTTTCCTGACATCTTTTCTTCGTATAATCTACTGCTTCTTGTATCATATCAAATGCCATAAGAGGCTCCCCACCGATAAAATAAACCATCAGCGTCCGGTCATTCTGCTTGTTCGCTTCATGTACAGCAATATCAATTGCTTTTTGAGTTGTTTCAAAAGTCATGTATGTGTTTTTCTTTTTTCCTAGATAACAATAGGTACAATTCAAATTACACTTATTGATTATCTCTAATGATAATGTATACATTTTTTACCTCCTTAAATTGTAAATTGATTTAAAATTCTTTTGGTTTTCTTCTGAAAATTTAATCTTTCAACGATATTAAATAATGGGTATCGTAAGATAATTTCCAGTTCTAAGTTTTCTGCTGCATACCGTTTAATTTGCTCTTTATATCCACATATCTCCTGATAATTATTATGATCAATAAAGAGTGCATGGAATTGCTTTACATCCACTTCTCCCTGTTCCAACTTCTGCATTCCTCTTTCAAATGGTTCACACATAATTGTTTTTGTCACTTCCCGCATAAACCGCTGTTCCAACGGTTCTTCTATTCGATTGGTGAGAAAATAGCAGTTTTTTTGATTTAATAACTTATAAGGATAATATTCATTAAAAATACTTTTAGAAAACTCTAAAATTGTCTTCCTATATTCTCCTTTATAATTACTCAAAAAACCGGTCAGCTCAGCACAGGCAAAACTATTCCCCTGATAAAATTGGGGGATTCCCAAGTGGTACAAAAAGAAATATCTAGAAGAAAAAATTACATCATTTTTGACATCATCATATTGTAACACCTGTACCGGTTCTTCCATATCCAAACACTTCACTCCCATCACGAAGGGAAACGAAGCTGGATACGTTGCTTCTACATTCTGATTTGAATAAGCCGCTACAATCAGTATTCCCTGCTCTGTCACTGACCGACATATCTCTTCTATTTCTACATGGTATTTGTATTCATCTCCAAGACTCATATTGATAATATCTACCCGTTCTTGCCTAAGAAGTTCAATGCCCTCTATCATATCCAGTACCGAACATTTTCGGTTTTTCCCTATGATAGGCACCAGTACAATCTCTGCTTCCGGATTTTCTTTTAATATATAAGAACAAACATATTCTGCATGGGTAAATCCTATTGCATCTACACTATATTCCTGATCTTTCCACTTTCCATAAAGTTTTGTAATCTTCTTTCCATGAAAAAACGGGTTATCAAACCTCCCATTCGAATCTAAAACACCTATTCTCAAGTTTCACACACCTGCCTCATATTTAACTTATCTAAATCAACAATAATATCTGCCTGTTTTAATTCTTCCATATTATGAGTTGAAAAAATAATAATCTTAGTCACAGACAATTCATGCAATAACTGATAAAAACGCTCTCTCCGCTTTCCGTCTATGTTTGCTGTCGCTTCATCAAACACAAAAATCTGTGAACTCTTTAAAATATTCCTCATAATATCCAAACGTCTCATCTGACCTTCTGAAAAATTGCATGGGTCTGCTTTAATTTCCGTATCCCATACGTTTTCTAAGGAATGAATCTCATCATACAAATCCAAAAATTTAGCAACTTCATCCAACTCTTCATCTGAAACCACATGCAGAAGCTCCATATTCTTCCGGACAGTATCATTGAAAAACTGTGTACGTTGCATTACATAACCTATGTTTTCCCAATAGCTGTTAATATCCATATTTAGCAAATCGGTGTCATTGATAACTACTTTACCTTCTGTTGGCTGGTATATGCCCGTTATAATTTTAAAAAGAGTACTTTTTCCTTGACCACTTTTTCCATGTATTCCATAGATGTAACCTTTTTTGAAACTTAAACTGATTCCATCAAACACTTTTTTTGAAGATTCCGGATAAGCGAAACTTACTTGCTCCAGATGAATCTCATCAATTACATTTATTTTTTCTCCCTCACCTTGCAGTTGATCCGGATACTTCAGTAACTGGTTTATATCTTTCAATGATACAACCGCTGTATGATACTCGTTTGCAAATTGAGCGATTCCTATAATTGGATTCATAATAATAGTCTGGTAGTTCATAAGAGCCATAATAGTACCTATCGTCATATTCCCTTTAAATACTTCTTGGGCACCAACTACCCATATAATAACTGTTCCTAAAAATTGAATTACAAGAATCGTGGACGTATTCAATATGTAAAGCAAATTCTGCCGATTCGTTTCTTTTTTATATCGCTGGTTCTTCTCAAAGTATTTATCATGTACATACTGTCCACAATGAAAAATTCTTGTAATAAACCAATTGTCATAGCTATTTGCTAAAACATCTGTAGTGCTATTATATCCCTGTAATACTTTTTCGCTGGTGCTCCGTATCATTTTCCCTAAAATGCTGCTGATAAATGGCACACTCACCAAAAGTAAAATATTAGAAACCGCAATTCCTCTGTGAATAGAAAACATATACGGTGGAACAACTATTAGAATGATAAGGTTAGAAACCAACGTAATAATGCTGGTAATGCCGCACTGTTTAATAGCTGCTACATCTTTGTCAACCTTTTGTAAAATGTCACTTAACTTTATCTGCTCAAAAAATGCCACCTTAACTGTTGATAGTTTATCTTCCACCTTCTGCCTTATATCTGCTGCTATTTCTTCCGATATAACAGATACCATGTAACGCTGTATATAATTCATAAGATAATTAAGCAATAGCATTCCTAGAAATACACTGAGTAAAATCATAAAAGCTGACAGGCTGGTGCTCTGCGGGCGCCCCAGATCATCAATCACCTTTCCTTGCAACTCAGGGCGTATTAAAGAAACTCCAGCAGTCAAAACAATAATGATTATGGTAATTACATATAAAGGAATGAGTTTTCTTTTAAAAGCATACTCCTTCAGGAATTCGAGGTAAGGTCGCTCTTCTTTTTTACTTTCCATTCTGTATCCTCTGTGCAATTTTTTCTCCGTAACTACTCAATTTCAAATGCTCATCCAAAATATAGTTCACATACAAACCCATTTTTTCTCTGAGCTTCTCTATCGGCTGCTCCAAATAGAATTCAACAATTTGAACCATTGCCTCATAAAAAATATGTTCAAATATACATTCCGCATCGGAAGGTACATTGATTTTTCCTGTATTAACAAAATTCATATAGCCACACTTCATTCCGTGACAAAAATCACGTATCGTACAATCCTTACATTTTGGATCTGTTTTATCAAAGTTAGATACTGCAAGTAACTTCGCCTTGCGAATGTCTACACCTTCTTTAATATTTCCTATACAGTACTTTTCATTATTGGTAAGAAATCCACATGGATAAATCTGTCCATTTGGAAAAATTTTAAAATTCCCAATTCCGGCATCACACATACCAAAACAATTTCCCAAATTGCAAAGCATATTGAACATTTTCCCATCAAACTGATCAATAGTAAAAGTTCTTCCCGCTGCCGCTTCCTCCAGATAATACTTCAAAATAAGCTGCACCTGATTCTTAAATTCTTTTTTCAAATCATCTGATATCTTTAAATACACATCCATGATCATACAAATATTATCTAAACCATTATTGTGTAAATAGCAGATATTCTTGAACATATGCGGAATCGTATTCTCAGTCACCGTCATTCTCACAGAGAAATTTAGCTTACTATCTTTTACTTTCATTATATTTGCAAATATTTTTTCATAGCAAGATACTCCATCCTTTGCTACTCTATTCAGATCATGAGTTTCTTTATTTCCATCGAAACTGAGCCTAACCGTAAAATTATTTTTTTTCATAAAATCTATAAACAAATCATCCATCAATGAACAGTTGGTTGTAATGTAATATTTTACTTCCCTCTCTGGATAATTGTCTTTGACATAATCTACTGCCTGATAAATCAAATCCTTTTTAAGTAAAGGTTCACCACCTAAAAAGTCAATCAACACCTTTCCTTTGTCACCATAATTCATCATAAACTCCAGGGATTCAATCAGTGTATCCTCCTGTAATTGATAATGGTTATGATAGTCTTCATAGCAATATTTGCATTTAAAATTACAATCTGTTGTCATATATAACGTAAAACTGTACATGCCTAATCTCCTCTCCCTTGTATATTAGAAATAATTTTAAGCTAATTTCTGCAATTCACCATACATTTTGCTTACTTTGATATTTTCTATGTCTGAATAACAAAATAAACCCTGGCATTCTTTCAAATACCAAGGTCTATTATATCACTAATGTTTTTTGCAGAGGCAAAATGTAGGTTGTTGCAAAATATCATGTATGTAGTTTGTTGCAAACAGTTCTTGGGGGCTACTCCCCCAAACCCCTGTAAAAGCAACGGATGCGGCAAATTAAGACCTACATTCACCTCATCCGTTGCTTCTGCAATCACCTACAAATGCGGTCTGCAACTTTCTGCATTTTACTTTTGCAATAAACATATCACTAATTATAAATTCCCACTTCTTTACCAAATTTATACATATACTGCGTTACCGTCTGAATAGCATGTTGTACAGACTGTCTGCCTGCATTTTCATAAGTATTTTGATTCTGAGCACTTGACGCAAGCCCTTTTGCATGTTTAGCTGCCGCGTACATTAGATCTCCTGTTGAGGTATTGATTGCTGTTGTATAAACAGAGGAGCTAAATGTATTTCCAGCTATAGTATAGGATGCACGATTTTGATCTACATATTTTTCAAATGCAGAATGATTACTATTTATTGCAGTCAGATTCGATGCATGATGCGGTTCATTCAAATCAGAAACATAATGTGTTCCTTTTCCTAAATTTGACATCGCAAGCTGCACATCACCTGAACGATATGCATTTACCGCTGCCTGATAATAAGATTCTGCTCTTGTTCTTGCTGTTGGTGAAGTTTGTCCTAGCCAGTTCTTACCAGAATCAGGATCATAAAAATGTCCTGCGAAAGTTCCTGTATCCGTTTCATTTCCAAGTTTGTCCGGCCAGTCTGTTGCTTCCATAAGAATGGAAGAATTTAACTCTCCGTTAAATGCACTGTTTCCTTGATCATTTCTTAAAATAGTAAGGGCATTTGCCACAATATACTGATGAGTATGGTCAACTCCACCAGAAGAAAACCTCTCATCTGGATTCGCACCGTGTTCGATTGGCACGCCTTCTCCATAAATATCATCAGAACCATTTGCAATGTCCTGCACTTTGTCCGGAAGTTCCGGTTGTTCTGGTTGTTCCGCTGCAATAACTGGCATAGCCCCCAGCAAAACTCCCACCGTTACCATAGCAATGAATTGTTTCATTTTTTTTCGCATATCTATGCCTCCTTCGCTTTTTTCTATATCTTACATCTTACTCAAATAAAATCTATAAATTATGTCTGAATTGCCTTTTTTAATCCTTATTTGGATTAAAAAATGGCACCTATGTTTCATAGGTACCACATTTTTCTTACAGTTCGATAGGAATAATCACTGATACGGAAAACATATCATCCACAACATTAAACGATACCTCTCCGCCATAGTCCTGAACAACACTTATAATATTCTTTATTCCAAATCCATGATTCTTTTTATCTTCCTTTGATGTTTCGGGTATTGCATTCCCACGAAGGAATTCCGCCTGACTCTCTCTTAAACTATTTTCACATATGATTGACAAAAAACCTTTTATCTTTTTTGCTCTTAATTGTATCAAACATTCTACTTCTGAATCTCCCTCTTTCATTAATTGACATTCTTGTAATGCATTATCCACTGTATTGGAAATAATAACACACAAATCCTCATTCTTAATTCGACTAAAAGGAGTAACATCCACAAATACTTTGAATTCTATTCCCAGTTTTATAGCTTCCAATCTTTTCGCATGAAGCAGATTATCAATAAATGTATTGCCAGTCTTATAATAACTTTGATATTCATTCAGTTTGTGCTCAATTCCATTTATATAATCTATTTTTTGTTTGGGATCTACATTTCCCTTTAACACTTCCAAATGATTTTTTATATCATGCGAAAGTCTCCGGATATTTTCCATATCATTGGACTGCTTTACATAATAATCATACTGAAGACTCATCTCGCTTATTTGAAGTTTCTTTTCGTTCTCAATTTTTTTGACATTTAAAAAATTTTCTAAAATAACAATATTACATATGGTACCTGCAAATAATATAACGCAAGCAGCTAAAATTGTTACCAGTGACCATACATTATCAATAATTTTCCCTTTTTCATAATACAGTTGGTCCGCCCATACTGCCATGACTACAATATTAAAAAACAAAGGAATACTTATGATTATAACATTTATTCCTGACAGAAAAGAGGGTATTTTTCCTATAATTCGTTTTAATAGTAAGCTACCAACAAGAATTACAAATTCAGCAATACAAATCATCGCTATCTGATACCAACTTGATAATTCAGCTAACATCTCATTCGTGTTATATGGATAAAAAGAAACACAACTTAACAATTGTCCTAATACTACAACGGATAAAAAAATCCCTCCCATTAACAGGCAATACTTCAAATTATGCTGAAACAAGAAATGTCCTATAATCATGACTATTATGACCGTCATAATATAATCATAAAGAATATGAAGATCCACTCCATTTTCCATTATTCTCACAAAAAATAAACTTCCAAGACATAAAATATAAGAATACCAATTTTTTCTCTTATAATTCTCCGTTTGTTTCCTATCTACTAGCAAATATACAATTAACAAAATATTACACAAGGAAAATAAATTCTTCAGCATAACCTGTCCATACACAATTAAACACTTCCTCCCCGCTCTGCCATTTTTTTCATAAGATTTTGTTTCCGTGAACGTGTTATATATATCTTATCTCCTGAATACAGAGTTACGGTAAGATCATGTACCGATTCAATACAATCTATATTTACAATAATCCCATTATGACAGCGTACAAAGTAAAACTGTTCTAAACGTTCTTCCAAATCTTTCATTTTATAATATCCGGATTCCTTCCCTCCATTTCTTAAATGGAATAAAACTTTCCTCTTTACAGTTTCAATATATTCTATATCAGAAAGAAATAGCTTATAATATCCCTTCTCAGTTTTCACTGCAATATATTTCTGCTCGTATGTATTAAGCTTTCTCAATGCCCTGTTCATTTCACAGTTAATTTGTACCTGTGTAATTGGCTTTGTAATAAAATTTTGTACATCATATTGATAACCAACTCCTAAGAACTCACTATGAGAAGAAACAAAAAGAATAATTGATCTTTCCTCATGTTTCCTTATGATATCCACCAGTTCTTTCCCATCCATGGCTGGCATTTCTATATCTAAAAAGAAAATTTGAAATTCTTCTTTTAACGATTCCATTAATTGTAAGGGCTTTGTATATTTTTTAATACAGAAATCCCGGTTATTTTTCTCTGCATAAACATTTAGCATCTTTTCAATTGTATCTACAAAGCATTTCTCATCATCGCATATCGCTATTTTTATCACTTTTCTCACCCATCTGCTTTTTAAGTATATTTTCCGCCTGTGATTCCTTAAGCCGCTTACCAATTACTATTAAAGTGGTTTTGTTTATCTCATCTAACTTATTATAAATATCCCATAATTCATCCGCACGCGAATTAAATAAAGCACTTTTTTCTCCAAGCACTAAAATATCAATGGGAACCTGAAATATACTCGCTAACTTCTTCAATGTACTACTAGGAATATTTTCAACATCTCCCTTTTCCATCCGACTTACTGTTTGCTGACTGGTTCCCAGTTTTTCACTCAACTCTTTTTGGGAAATCCCTAATTCCTTCCGTTTTTGCTTGATTATATTCATCTACACCACCACATTATCATAGTAACGTATTCACGTCCAAATACACATTGTATATGTATTCATAATAAAAATAACGCATTTTTACTTACATTTCAAGTATTTTTTTAATTTTTACTTCTTTGATATTCCTCCCATATTTTTATCTTTTTATTCTCAAAATAACACATATCTGGATTATACCCGTCTGTTCTACCGCTATATGCTAAACTATTCATAATACATTTTTTATTCTGACAACTTCTGTGAACATTACAATCTAAACATATTTCAGTACTTTGGGCCAATTGACGATACTGCTTAATTTTTTCTATGGAAACTCCTCTCTCTACATCACCTAAGCAGCCACTTTCCGCTAAATTCGCAGCACACCCGAAAATTTTTCCATCCACACTAATATAAGTCCGGATAATTCCTACACCGCAAAATCCAGATTTTTCTACTTTGTCATATTTCTGAAGATCCAAGAACGGTCCCCAAAGAAATTCATTTCCTTCTTTACTTCGTTTTATAAAATACAGCAAAATTCGTTTCCACTCGTCCGCCAATCTATCCAATTGTTCTTTTGTCCACCTATGTATAACATCAATTGAAGAATCTACCACTTTGAACCCCAGATTCTCAACCAAATGACTTACAGACTCAAAAGCTTCTTCATAATTATTCTGCGTAATTACATGAGCGACTTGTATATATTGTTTTGCCTGTGTTTCATACTCTTTAAAAAATGCAATATTCTTGGCTATACTTGCATAACTCCCTGCTCCAGCTATAGTTTTTCGGTTTCTATCATGGATTTCTGCTTTACCGTCAATACTTAATTTTAAGTGAACTCTATTTTTTATAAGCCACATCAAAATTTCATTCGTCATAATGCTTCCATTTGTAGTAATAGAATATGACACTGTTATATTTCTCTCCGTAGCTGTTTTTTCTATGTATTCTACAAGTTTCTTTAAAAACGAAAAGCTAAGCAACGCCTCTCCTCCCACAAAGTCTACCCACAGTCTTCTATCTTTGTGTTTCTCCACATTTAAAAATGCAATTTCTAATCCTTGATATGCTACTTTATCTGACATGATCCGTTTAGATTTTTCTCCAAGATAACAATAACTACAACGCAAATTGCATATCTGGTTTACCTCTAAAGTAATCGTATACATACTTTTCCCTCCAAAAAAAAACCATATAGTTTATCAAAATAAGATAAGCTATACGGTTTCTAATTTTAGTTGCTAGCAGTAATATATGACCCTGGAAATGGCCATGGACAATCAGTTAGACATCTTTGTGTCCTTTCTGAACATTCAGAATAGCTCTGAATTTCTTCCTCTGTTATATTCAGTTCTTTCTGAAATCCCTCTTTTTTTTCAGTATCCTGCATATCCGCTTCTCCTTTCCATTGTAGTATAGAAAAAAATATAATTCTTTTCTTTTTATCTAACAATATTCTTTGTATATATTGTATCTTTTTTTGTTTAGATTTTCAATCTTCCCATTGTCCTACATATCTAGCTAACGCTTTCATAAACTCCTCTTTCTTATATTTGCTTACCGGAATTTCCTTGATCTGCTGATTTCTGCACATAATAAGCACGCTCTCACCTTTCAGTCCCTCAACATAATCAAAATTAACAATATAACTATTGTGGCATCGGAAAAACATCTTACTGCTTAACCGTTTCTCCAATTCACCCATTCTCTGATTGTTCTCTATCTCTCCATTGATAGTATGCAATATGAGCACCTTATTTCTCATATGTATATAAATTATATCGGAAAGCTGAAGCGTAATCAATCCATCATGACACTTTAAAAACAATTTTTCTTCTGCTTTTAACAATTTCTTCTTATATATCTTAGTTAATATATTTTCGACTTTTCTATACAGAAGCGGTTTTGCAAGAAAATCTTCTGCTTCTACCTCAAACCCTTTTCCCGCATCTGGAATTGTGTAATACGAAGTGCAGAAAATAATTGAAACCTCCGGATCCACTCCCCTAATATTTTCTGCTGTTTTAAATCCATCCATTATTGGCATAGAAACATCCAAAAAAATAATATCAAATTTTCCTCTCTGAAAATTCAGCAGTAACTGTGTCCCACTTCCATATGAAGATATCTTGACTTCTATATGATTTTCATTTCCATAACGCTCAATATAACTTGTCATTTTTTTATTATATTCAATAATATCATCGCATAATGCTACTTTAATCAACTCATTCCCTGCCTTTCTCATGTGCTAATAATCGTTGAATCAAAATATCAATGGTTAATTTGTTTTCTTCACACAAATTTCTATACTGCTGTAAAAGTTCTTTTTCTCGATTTGTTAATTTTGGTCCATTATCAGAATTATTCATCTCTCTAGTCACTTCATTTTTTTGTTCACTTCTCATAATATTCCCCCTCTTAGCTTTTTATTTTATGCCCCTATTACATAATTAGTCTATTATCTTTGTTTAGATTGCCCTTTTTATTGCGTACTTGGTTTATTTCCGATATATAACACTTATATGAATAAACATCTTTATAAGTAAGGGCGTAATAGTCCTGCTATCACGCCCACACCCCTACTCTCTTTTTTCTATTCTACATCCCTAAACAACTGAATACACTTCAATAATTCCACTGTCAATTCCTGATAAAGATCTTCATCAAATTTGCCATTTACAATGGCGTTTTTAATCAAAAGCGGTTTATACATTTCTAAGATTTCCAATACAGCATCCGGATCTCTATCCTTTGCTTTCCATAATAATTTTTCAAAATTCATTATCTATCACCTCCCATGGCTTTCCGTATCTTACGTATCGCATAATAGTAAATACCCTTACACCTTTCCTCAGTTATCCCATTTATACTGCTCATTTCTTTAAAGGAACGTTCTTCAAACACATGCTGATAAATTAACTTCCTCTCTTCCTCGCTAAGAACATAAAGTGCCTCAACCAAACGATTATCTGACATCCTATTCCACTCCGGATACTTTCCCTCTGCCTCCTGTAATAAGAGCAATTCTCTGTTTTGATTTTCCCATAATTCCTCAATAACAACCCTTGCTTCCATCTGTTCGATATCCTCTAATAGTTCCTCTACATCCGCCATTCGTATTTTCTTCTCCAGATATTCATGGCGCTTTCCATGAATAAATCGAAGCAGATATGCAGTAAAATGATTTTGTGTTTTGGATCCAGTATATATTTTTTTGTTCATGTTTTTTCCTCCAGAATTTCATTTTTAATTGCTTTGAAATCCTGAAGGTCGGTGGTGACCGGCAACAAAATCCGACATCCTTTTCTAAAACTCGGCAAAAATGAAGGCTGGAGTACCCAATAGGCAATCCAGCCAGTAAATATTTTTGTGATGAACTATGTACTATATAAGGTAACAACACCTCATATCCTGCATACTGCCCATGCACTTCCATTGAAGCAATGGTCAGAATTTTTTTAACAGATTCAGTTTAGTTCCTCTATTTTCTCGTTGTATAAATTCATATCCGGTAATGTGCTTTGGCACCTTCTTTCTCATTTGTGCGATATAACACTTATCGGCGTGTATCTTAACGCATTTCATATAGTGTTAATCTACGATAAAATATACGCATTAAGTGAGGTGATATGGATGGTAAAAAAATTATTAGGAGATGCTGTCAGAGAAGAACGACTCCGCAGAAATCTTTCTCAAGTTGCCCTTGCTGAACGGGCAAAAGTTTCTTTACGAACAGTCTCAGACATTGAAAACTACATTGGTAATCCGCAATTTGAAACCCTACATGCTTTAGCAACTTATTTACATATTTCACTGGATGCTATATTTTCTGATAAGATTTCTAAAACCGACTCCACAATGCAGCAAATTATTGCAGAACTAAATACCTGTCCTGAAGAACATAAACAACTTGCTTTGTCAACGCTTCGTGGTCTTTTGGATGGTTTAAGAAATATAAATTAAGACACATCTCCAGTAACACCATAACCTACATATTGTAATGGGATAATCTGTGAGTAATCTGTGGCTAGTCTGTGAGTTGATCAATTCCATAAAAATAAGGAGAGACACGCATATGATTTACGTATCTCCCCCTATATTTTTATGCCCTTCGAAATGCACTGATGGCATCAACCACATTCTGAAATAATGCTTCATCCACAGGTAGCGGTTCCTCTTCCATCAAATCCACTTCTTGCTGAACTTCCTTGTTCGGTTCTATTGTTTCTCGCATGTTCAGTGCTTTTCTAACTTCTTCTCTTATAATTTCCTGTATAATTGGTCGAAACAGCTCTGGCTCCATATTCCCAACGTTAACATCCGGCTTTTCTGTTCTTCCTTCATATGCAAGCACTGCTGCAACAATTAGCTTTGCCTTCTTATCCGTAGCATTTAATAGGTCTGTCACATAAACATGATCCGGATCAGACTTATCAAAACCAATTGTGAACACATATGGATTTTTCTTTCCCATAAAATCACACTCCAGCCTTCGTCAAACGATACAAAAGATCATATCCCGCTGCATTTGCTTTCATATCCTCAATAAACTGATATTTTCCCAGGCGGTCTGCATTGCTTAAAAATCGTTTCAATAACATTGCACCACCACCAATAAATACGGTATAAGTGGACTTGGTATCAATTCCACGTTCTCTTATGCTGCTTAACAAATCTGTGACAAAATTCTGAACCCGCTCTTCCACAAGTTGTACTACCTGCTCATCATAATACTGCTTCTTTCCTTTGATGATGCTGTCAATATCTGCTTCCTCTAAAAGAGTATCGTATTCACTATTGATACTGGAAATAATGTCATTGTACATGGTAATCACGCCTTTTTCCAAAGAATCGCAATAATCCATATCAGGTCTTCCATTTCGCATCAAAAGATAATCTGAGGTAAAACCACCGATATCAATTCCTACTACTTTAGGAATTTCTTTATACTCATTCATCTTCGTCATCATAGCTGCATAATCCTGCGGAAAAGCCATAACCTGTTGAATGCAGACATGATAGATTTTATCGTTATAAATCAGTTCCTGAACTTTTCCATCCCCTTTGAAAAATTTCTCATATTTCTCACAAAGCTCTGCAAAATGTTTCGGTGGAAGTCCTATTGATAACTCAATCTGGATTACATCTTCCGGCTGAATCTGATCTTTCTGCTCCAGTTCCATTGCAATCGCAAATAAAGTCAAAATCCAAAATCGGCTTCTGCTATCCTGTGTCTTATCCCTTTGGTACGGAATCCGTTTCTCACTGAGCGTATAATACTTTTCTTGATACTTCAGATATTTTTCACCCCTTGCAGGCTTCTTATCCTGTTCTGTCAACCCTGTAGTAAAAACAAAATTACAGGTCTTCATATTCCGGTTTCCATGATCTACTGCTACTCTTAGTCTTTTTATCATTATGCATTCACTCCTTTGTAATTGATACTTATTCTGTACGTAAGCAATACTTAAAGTGCAACTTGAATTGAAAAATTTGTACTCATTTCTGCTTGGATAATTTCTGGAACAATTTCTCAAATCATTTATCGGAATAGATAACTGCATAAATATATGGTATACTTGAAAAAATTTGTCTAAATAAATCAAGATAAACACATCATTGATTATATATATTGGAGGTGGATATGACTGAATGAGAGAAATAGAAACGATACAGCAAATACAAGAATATATACGCATACATCATAAAGACAATCATTTCAATACAAATGATATTTGTTCTGAGGTTGGGTATTCAAGGCGACAAATAGACAGGTTTTTCAAAAAATATCTGAACAAAACATTACAAGAATATGTTAACGCAGTCTGTTTAACGGAAAGTGCTAATGAATTACTGAACACCAAAAAAACAATTTTGGAAGTCGCATTGGACAGCCATTATGAAACACATGAGGGATTTTCACGCTCCTTTTATAAAAGATTTCATATTATGCCCTCTGTATATCGTGAGAAAAAAATCGCTATTCCATTATTCATACAATATCCGATTAGTCACTATTTTGCTTTGCTCAAACATAAGGAGGATTTATTTATGGGTAATGATTTAAGATTTTGTACGATTACTGTCAAAGAACGTGAAAGAAGAAAGCTGATTTATCTCCCGTCACATCATGCACAAGATTATTTTTCATACTGCAAAGAAGTAGGTTGTGAATGGGAAGGGCTATTAAATAGTATTACGGAGAAATTCGAGCCTGCAGCCTTAATTGAATTGCCAGACATATTAGTTGAAACTGCTTATTCAAAGATAGCTGCGGGTGTCGAAGTACCATTAGATTATGACAAGGAACTCCCGGAACCATATAAAACAGTGGAACTTCCAGAATGTATCATGCTTTATTTTCAGAGTGAACCATACAAAAATGAAGAGGACTTTTGTATGGCAATTGAAAGTACATATGCAGCGATAGGAAAATACAATCCTGCCTTATATGGATATAAATTTGCATATGATATAGCTCCAAGTTTTAACTTTGGTGCAGATACAAGTACAGGAGCAAGGATTGCTGTTCCAGCACTACTAGCGGATTGACTCTTTATCAATTCCATATAGATCGCTTACTCTGGAACTATTCCAAATAAAAAATGTAGCCGTCATACAGTTTCACATCCCGTATGGCGGCTTCTTTATATATCTTTATATATCATCATTGTTTAGGCTAGAAAAACATATTAAAAATCTGATTATCTCCATTTAAAAAGGAGTAAAATTAATTTTTCATATCTTTGGTTTTTTATAAGATAATGGCATTGTGCGACAAGCCATGCAAAAAATTTTCTTGTATACTGTCACTATAAAAAGGAGGTACGGATATGTGCGCATACGAAAATATCGAAATGTCATTAGACTATATTGAACAACATTTGGGAGATAAAATCGAAACAAAGACACTGGCAGAAATCGCCTGTCTTTCTACATTTTATTACCAACGCTTGTTTAAAAGATTAGTTAAGAAACCAGTTCAAGAGTATATCAAACTTCGTCGTTTAGCAATGGTAATAACGGAGTTGAATAATTCAGAGGGAAGACTATTGGATATAGCTTTAAAATATGGATTTTCAGACCATGCTAATTTCACCAGAGCATTTAAAGAAGTCTACCATATTACTCCTGATGAATACAGAAAGAGTATTCCTATGTTAAATATATTTGACAAACCAGAACTTTCATCTCATTATGTTATGATTGACGAAAATGTTCCATTGATTATAGGGAATATCGTTTTGGAAATTCAACGAAAAAAATTACGAACAGAAGAAACATATTTTGGTTTTGAAAAAGCAGTAAAAGTTGATGAACAAATTCCTGTTGGAGAAAGTACCGGAATTGATGTTCCCGGTCAACTATGGTGTGAATTTCATGAAAGGAAAATACAAACAGAGAATACTTTTTTCAACCATGGTATTGAACTTGGAGTATCTCATTTAGCAAGTCCAGATAACGGAACGTTCCTTTATTTTGCAGGCGGTCTGGTATCATCAACTGATGTATGTCCTAAAAATATGATCAAACATACATTAGAAGCAGGTGAATATATTGTATGCCGAATTGAGGCAGAAACCTTTAATGAACTTGTTACCACTGCTTTGAATCAAGCAAATAAGTATCTGTTCGAAACTTGGCTTCCAAATCATAAATTAGTTACAAAACCATTCATGGCAGAAAAATATTACAAAGGAGACACAGAAATTAGTTATATGGAAATATGGGTAATTCCTGAAATATTATAAGCAGAAGCCGCCATACTTAATCCTTGATATGGCGGCTTCTGCATGTATCTCTTAACTTACTCTAAAAAACCATCTTTTACGCAGCATCTCCTGCATTACCCTTAGAAAAATTTAATTTCATCTGTCCAACAGATTCCCATGTTTCATATGGTACATGCATGTACTGAAGGACACTCTTCATTCCCAAACCACCGCTTTCTAATGATCTCATACAAAGGTCATAATGCTTTGGATGAGTTTCCTGCATCCTTTGAAAGCGGTTTGGCTCTGTTTCCTCTGTAACGCCAAACGCACAGTACATGCAGCCTGTTCGCTGTTCTCCCGTTAGGTGATAAATTCCCTGAACATTCTTTACAATCTCCCCATACACGGAACAAATTGAAAATGAATAAGAACCGCCGTCCACCATAACAATCGGTTTTGCCATATGTTCATATGCAAACCGCAACACATCCTGTTTTGTCCACGGACCTAGCGGTTGGCTTTTAATGGTCGTACCATCGTAAACGTTACACCCGGTTCTCGAATATTGACGTTTACGAAGAAAGGATTCATCCTGTGTTATCCCGATAAATGGATAACAGCCTGTCTGCTTCACATACTTCTTAAATGGTTTTTTCTTCATCACATCACAGCATTTCTCAGAGATTTCAAATGGAGCATTGAGATACTTTTGCCATTTTTTTGGTAGCATACCAAATTTTCCCCGTTCATCTCCATTCAAAAGATAATTTCGATACCGTGGAGACAGATTTCCATGCCGGAGCTTTCTGATCTTGCAGGCATTCTCCTTACTGATGACCGGATAACCTTCTTCCATAATCACTTGTTTGAAGTTCTTTTCCGGACGGATTTCTTCATATGCACCAAAGTCTTTCGCCTGTCTCGCAAATCTTACAATCTCCGGATATTCCAATCCGGTATTACAGAAAACTGCCGGAACCTCTTTTCCCAGTGTCATACGGATCAGTGCCAGCAACACCGTAGAATCTAACCCTCCGCTGAAGCTTAAATAAACCTGACCGTCCCAGTAATCGTCCCACTCTTGGATTCTTCGGATTGCCAGTTTTACCTTTTCCTCATAAGGGAGATACTTTCTCTGTGCATACGCCCACTCCTGATATTTTAAATCTTTATTCTGAATATACATTCCATCACCTCATCCTTCTAAAATAGCAAGTGCCTTCCCATAGGCTTCCTCATAACTGTTCCATTTTATCACGTCTCCATCTCGCACTTCCAAATCTCCGATATGAACATAATAGTGAGTACCTCCGTTAAATTGTTTCACTCGTATGTCTTTTTGGCTGTAGTCAGGAAAAACCAGCTCCTTTCTACGGCAAAACTGTGTGTATTCTAGCAAGTAAGTATGTCCTCCTACCGGGTTGATATAAACTGCACCATACTGACGGATATTTTCCATCTGATTCATTCCAATTTCCATATTGAGCCACCGGAATCCATCAATAATAGATCCATGATTCTTCTCTGCCTGCATGACAGCTCCTTGCAGATACTTAAAATCCCTGTTATTCATCTTCTCAATTCGCCCTTCCAAACTAAGATTTTCTAAAATCTCCTCCGGTCTTCCTTCATTCAGATACATCAGTAATGCATTCTCAAATTTTCCGGTTCCGGTTTTCTGGTGATAATCTATCAGCTTTTCGATGCTATCCAGCTTTAACCACCAACCGCCCTTTGCAAAAACAAATAAATACTCCATACTCAAACCTCCTTTTATGCCGGCAGCTTCTCTGCCAGCTCCGGCAGTATCCGTTCAAACAGTTCCCGGTATCTCCGATATCCTACATCTCTTAGCGGCCCTTGCAGTGACGTCATAGACCAAAGTAGTAATTCTTCCTCTTCCACTGCATATGGAGAGGTATAAATAAACGAATTTCCATTAAAATGTGGTTTTGATAACTCCAGTATTTCCGTAATCTCACCTTTCATTTCCGCCTGCATAATCATCTCTACTTTCTTTCGGTAAAATCCGCAGACTACCTTCTCCAAAAATCCCTGCTTCAGATAAAATTCTGCCCTTCCATAGAGTTTTACAAGAGCCTCTACTCTTTCATCAAATAACTTGTCCTTCTCACTGACTACCATCTGAGCCAATGCATTAGCGTGTTCCATAAATAATGCTGTTCCCATTTGCATTTCCTCCACTTAAAAAGCTGGCATAAGAAATCCCTTCTCACACCAGCATTGTATTTATGTTCTATTTCTCTGTAATAATCTCACCGATTAGTTTCCCATGTACTAGATAGCGGTAATTCCGATTGGAATTGACACAGGTAGATAATGTTACTACCCAATCCGTCTGCACCAGCTCTGTACCAGTATCATAAGCACCATAGGAAGACACCGTATCCAGAAATTTCTGAAAATCCTCTTTTTCCGGAAAACGGTACATATATCCCTCACTTCCGGTTCTCCCCGCATAGCAGGAAAAGATACGATACTCCAAAATTTCCCCTGGCAGATAGATATAAAACACAGGATGCTGTTCAAATACTTCCGGATTATTGTACTCATCCAGAGTTCCAAACATGCTCCCGTTTTTCATATTATGTCCATACACAATGGTATTCTGATCCGTAAAGTCCGGCTGATTATGATAGTCCACAAAAATGCTTCCGTTGATATTATATTCTCCGCTGAACAGGTGGGTAAGATAAAATGAATTATCTTCTCCCCTTACTACCGGGTAACTGATATCCAGTGCCGGAATATGAATCCATGCTACAACATCCGAATTGATGCCTTTTAATCCTGCAAAATCAATCTGAAGGTAGGTATCTTCAGCGGATTCTTCTGATTGCTCCGGTTCCTTCTCTGTGCTTTCCTGCGGTTCTTTCGCATACTCCTTTAACTGTTCATACGTTTGCTCACCCTTTTGGTATTTCAGACAAACATGAATCAGTTTTCCTGCCGCCACTACAAAAACTATCAGCAGACAGATCATAAGAAATGTGAGAACCTTATTTCCCTTTTTTCTCATGGTATCCTCCTTTTACTTTGATTTCATGGCAACAAAATAATCATCAATCCCTTTGATTTCCCCATTCCATTCTCCGTTTTCATCCATATCCCAGACCATTCGGCTCATTGGAATGGAAAGTTCCTGACAAATTTCATAAACTTTTTTGCAGCCATTTTGGATAATCCTGCGTTTGTCGGCTTTATGCTGACAAATGGCAGGGGAACGCTCAAAGCAAGTCCCACACTTACTGTCATGCTTATCACAGGCTACTTTCATCTTCTTATCCATGTCATACGCCTCTAAAAGCTGTTTCATTCCATAACCTTTCATCCGTTCCAGCACGGGCTTTAAGTTCCGGTACTGATTCACTCCGGCAACACATACAAAAGTTGCACCGGATAGATAATGGGCAATGGTTCCTTTTAATGCTCCTTCTGTCAAATAAACTCGTTCTGCATCAAGATCTCCAATCACATGCACCGGACTTCCGGATGAAACACCCTGATCATAATACACACTGGAAAGCCAGATATACTTTTTGGTATCTGTCACATGATCGACACGGATTTGAAAACCCTGTATGAAACCATCCAGCGAAACAATAGGAATCAAAATTCCTGAATTTTCTACCTTGAAGTTTACCGTCCAGGTTCCATCCTGATCCTGATAAAATCCCGGTACCCCTTTAACCGTACATCCCTCCTCTATAAGCCTTCTGGTCATCTTTTTTACGCCAAAGAGAGGAACGCTGCGGTAACGCTGTGCTTCAATTTGTTCCGGCTTTAATCCTCGTCCTAGTAAATCTTCCTGATGTTTCTTTGACAGGGTAAGCATGGACAGCATCTTCCGATACGTCCGATGGATTTCCTCTATGGGTGCAAGCTCTGCTGTTTCTATTTCTTCCTGTGCCGGTGTTACTTTGACATAATCTGTTCGGAATTCCCCTTTTCCCAGAGCCTCCCGGATTTGCTGGTTTGCTTCAGAGAGAGTGACGTTGTACAAATCTGCATAAAGCTTTAACATCCCTCCAGACGCATCACACCGGTTGCATCGAAACACATTCTTTTCCACATTGATATTCAGTTTCCCTTTTGTTTCTCCACAAAACGGACAATCATAATAGTTTCCTCGCCGTTTTCTAAGATGCAGTACCTGAACCACATCCAGTATTCCATAATCAAATCCTGACATATCATACGACATCCAGATATGTCCTCCTTTCCCCCGCAGAAATAGGCTTCCTGCGGGGTATTCTTTAGCCTGCCATCGGCATTGCTTTCTCTAATATCACTTTTGCTGCCGCTGGAACCAGATTGTTCGGTCCGTTATATCTGTTGGAAAACCACTCAAGCGTGGATGGACTTTCAATTGCCACCTGCCCCATGGTCTTTCCTCCATATTTACCTTTTCCCGGAATCACAATCTCTACTGCCATTTCATAACTCATACGTTTCATCAGTTCTTCCACTGAAAGGGACGGGTCGAGGTTCTGCGGTGTTTCCTGTATCACCTGTCCTGCATTTGGCGGCATGGAGGATACAGGGGAGTGAGCGAATCCTGTCTTTGCTCCCTCTGCATGGTGAATGGTGTTCCCGGCTGCCTGTGCCTGCTGATAGAACTGATTCATCATCTGCTGACCTGCATAATTCGGTTGGTTTTGTATTCCACCATGATCGGCTGGTACATATCCACCCACAGGCTGATTTTGCACCGGTCTCTGCATCTGAGGCATTGCCGACTGATGCATGGCATTTCCATTTGGCATCCCAGTGTTTGGTATCATTCCGGCATTTGGCATTGTGCCTGTTTCTGACATCTGCTGATTTTGGTACGGAATCCCTGCGTCTACCTGCGCAGGATCATTTTCTTCTCCTACATCGGCAAACTGCACACCATATCCGGCGTCTGATAACGCCCTTCCTACGGCTGCTGTTTCTGCCATTTCAAGAAATTTATCTCCAAACTTCGGATCATCACTTCGGAATTTCTGTGAAAAAGAATTGGCTACATAATTGTCTGCCTGATCACATTTATCCAGATAGATCCGGGCTTCCACAACCGCCATATTCTCTGTGAAATTGATAATCCGACTGATGATCTTTCCTGCCGGATTTACCAGACGAAACCAAAGTTTCCGGTATTTCACATCTAGATAAAGCTGTTCGTCCTGTCCTTCTTCTCCAATCTTTCGTGCCAGTTCCATCGGATTGAATCCATCCACACGGTTTAAAGCGGCAACTGCCTCTGATTTCTTATACAATAATTCTTTCATTCTCTGCTCCTTTCATTAAGAAAAGCAGACGTTCCCCTATATAAGAGTAATAGTCCGCTTTTTTCTAAAATTGAAATATTTTTCTCTTTTTATGAATGCAAATTGCATTTTTCTTTTCTGCACTCTTTGATTTCACAAAATTTTGATTTCTGACTCTGATCTTGTTCTATGTATGGATCACAAACCGTATATTTATGTTTCCGCAACACTTGTATCACATAGTCACGAATATCCTGCAAAATTGCAATATCCCATGGAAACTTTTCCTGTATATCCATTTCCATGCTTAACTGCAGAAATGTCAGACACATCTGGTAAACCGCTTGATCCAGTTCATCACTTCTTTCTAACATCTTCCCTGTAAATTCTAATTCTTCCATTCTTCCTCCTTATACAACAAGTTTTAACTGTTCCATTTCTGGTTTCTGTTCACTCTGATACTGATAGTAATACTGTACAATCCGCTCGCCTAAGATGGTGTTTCTCGTTCCACTGTCATCCGTATGGATTGCCTGACAGACCGCAGCCCATTCTCCTACCAAATAAACCTTGCTTTTCGCTCTGGTTACCCCGGTATAAAGAATATTTCGCTTCAGCATCATATAAAAGGCTTTCACCCACGGAATGATAATGACTGGACATTCCGATCCCTGTGCCTTATGGATGGTCGTTGCGTTTGCATGTTCAATCATTTCCATCTGGTCAGCCTCATATTGTACCTGTCTTCCATCGGTAAAACCAATCACTGCCTTTGCATTACCATCTTCATCAGTAACAAAATCTAAAATCCTTCCCATATCTCCATTACTCGCAGTCTCTGTATTCTTATTCTGCAAAATCTTATCTCCCACCCGGAAAACCTGACTGCCGATATGCAGCTCTTTTTTCCCGGCTGTCGGCGGATTTACAAAGTCCTCCAGGGATTTATTCAATTCTTCTACCCCTGCTGCACTCCGTTTCCGATAAGGAGTCAGGATCTGTACCTGTTCCATGCCGTTGCGTGCGATTTCGTCCAGATAAATGCTCCGAACAATTTCTGCCGCTTCGTCAGCACCTTTACAGGCAATAAATTGAAAATCCTCCCCTAAGACCAGATTGGTATTGTTCTCCTGCATGAGTTTTGCGTTATATGGAATATTGCTCTTGGCTCCCTGTCGGTAAACCAGATCCAGCACAGTGACCGGAATCAATCCGCAGGCAATTAATTGCCGGAACACATCGCCGGCTCCCACAGATGGAAGCTGGTTCTTATCTCCTACTAAGAGGATTCTTGCGTTTCTATTCACCCGCCGGAAGAACTCATAAGCAAGATGCATATCTACCATCGACACTTCATCCACATTTAAAAATCCGGCGTTAAGATACTCAAAATCCGGTTCAAAATCTGTATCATCTCCCAGAAGCCCCAGAGCTAGATGCATTGTAGATGCGTTATCACACCCGGTACTTTCCATCATACGTCTCGCAGCACGCCCGGTTGGAGCCATAAGCTGTACCTCCGTCCTGCATAATGCCTGATGGATGTAAAGAATCACCTTCAGAACCGTTGTCTTTCCGGTTCCCGGTCCTCCGGTAATGATACTGATGGAATGCTCAAACACCATCCGCACTGCCTGTTTCTGCGTCTCAGATAGGGTAATCTCCAATGTCTTTTGTGCCTTCTCCAGTTCTGTTTCAATCGAAAGCGGAACTGACTTTGCAAGCAGCCGTCTGGCAATCATAGAAGCCGTCTGATTTTCTTCTTCGTACTGTTTCATCACGTAGATACGTTCTTCATCCAACACAATGCTTTTCTGAAGAACCAGCCGGTAAAGCACCTGACTGATATCCTGTTTAGAAACAACAGGCATCGGCAGATCCTTATTTAGCATCTCTTCTGCTTCTTTTAGAACTTCGGATTGCAGCTTAAACAGATGTCCCTCTTTCAATGCCTGACCGAGAACATAACTAAGACACCCTGAAATCCGCATAGGATCATTTAAGGCACAGCAGCACTGTTTTCCAATGGCATCTACAGTCAGAAATCCAAAGCCTCTGACTGCACTGAGCATATAAGGACGATACCGCACAATCTCCACCGATTCATTTCCAAATCGCTTCAGGATCATCTGCACCTTTTTGGGAGTTACCTTAAAAGGTGCCAGAAACGTCATGAGCTCTCGAAATACCCGGTTCTTCCCATAAGACTCTACAATGGCAGAAAGTTTCTTCTCGGAAATCCCACGAATCTTTAAAAGTTCTTTCGGACTATTTTCCATGATTTCCAACGTCTGAAGTCCAAACTTCCGGTAAATCATATCTGCTGTCTTGGGACCAATCCCCTTAACGGCACCAGAGGAAAGGTATCCTAAGATACCTTCCTTCGTCCTCGGCACAACCTCCATGAAATTCTCTACCTGAAATTGTGTTCCATGATCTCCGGTTTCCCATCTGCCTTCCATTTCAAGTTCAATTTCCTCCGTAAGGGGAAGCCCAAAACCGATGGCAGAAAAGCCGATGATGTTCTTGGATGCAAGATATTTATCTCTGGCTGATAATGGCACAGAAGAATCCCTGGTGGTGAATATGGCTATCGTATAACCATTTTCCTCATTCTGGAATATCTTATTTTTAAATCTGCACCTCATCGTTTATATCCCTCCAGCTTTCTATCCGCATCAATTCATTTGGTTTCATCAGGCTGTCATACCAGTACACCTCTTTTTGTCTTTCAAGCGCTGTCCGTATTTCTTCTCTCATTCCGTTACTCACATGTTTTCCACAGATGATAACAGCATCGCAAAGTTCTATCAGTATCTTTCCAATCTGCATCCCAGCTTCCCGTTCCTCCGGGATTGTATCATCCAGCATAAGCGGCATGTGTGCGTGAGACGCAAAGGTACGGCAATGATATAACCGTTTCATCTGCATCAGATAAAATTTTGCACGTTCCATATTATTCCAACGTTTTTCTTTCGTATCTGCCGACAATGGCGAACAAATATATGCTCTTTTTCCTTCTAACATTATGCTGCCTCCTTCTTAATGCGAAAAGTACGGCTCTCCGTTGTCTTCGTATACTCCTCATAGATATCCGGGTGCTGATTTTTCAGCTTCTCCATCTGCTCTTTTCCAACCAGAGTACGTCTGGTCGGATTATAAGTAATACGATAACGGTTTGTTCCGTCCTCCAATACTGCCTTACAGCCTTGCCCCAACTGCTCCACAAAGGGAACACTGAGCGCCCGCTGTTCTGCATCTATCTCTTTTTTCCGTTGTTCTAACTGTGATTTTTCTTCCGAAAGGATCAGATATTTCTCAAGATTTTTAGATTCCAGACCGGAGATCGTAATTTCCGGAATGGATTTGTCTGCATATCCACCATAGTTACGGATGCTTGCCAGAATGAGATCCGGTTTTCCGTTATACGGCGGTACGATATTCTTCACTACATACTCCTGCCAAAAATACATTTCCTGCTCGATGATTTCTTCTTCCTCAATCAGATCACGTTCAATGGCACGGTATACAAATTCACTCTCATTATTTCCATACAGACAGGCAATATAAGCTTTCTGCATATTCATAACGGATAAATAGTGTCTTACCTGAAGTATATAATTTGCCGGGATACTGTCATCCGCCCACTTATCTTTTGCATTATAGTTGCAGGTCTTGCACTCCAAAATCCCAAATGTTCCATCCGGGAAGCGAATGAAATAATCCACGTCTGCCAGCATAAACGGGTACAATGGATGTCGAAACATGGTTCGTACCGGAAATACTTCCAGTCCAGTCTTCTTTGAAAAGATTTCTGCAACCAGATCCTCTAGCCGGTTTCCGACTTCTTTTGCTACCCAGTTGCTTTCTTCATTTTCCTCAATCATCGGCTGTACACCGGTTTTGTTATAAAACAAATCCCGGATCGTAGCAAATGGAGAAATCCCCATAATTGCCGCTACGTCACTGCCTCCGATTCCTTTTTTTCTGTATTCCAGCCAGTCTTCCCTTGATAAGTTACTAATGTCCACTACCTTTTCTGGTGCATATGCTGCTATTGTACTCATACTATTTCCTCCTAACATTTAATCGCTCCATAAACATCATATTTTTTCCAGTCTTTCATAAGTGCTTTTGAAATATCCTCTTCCAGTTTTAAAATTGCCTGTCCGGACATTCCTTCACAGGCTGCAAAGAAAGAGGCTTCATTCATTGCATAGTAAAGATCATGAGCAGTACAAGCTGTTTCTCCATTCTGAGAAACATATAACTCCACCACTTCATTCCGTATCTTCTGCCTGATACCCAGCTCTTTCATCAAAAGCTTCAGGCAGTTCACCGGATTTCGGATTTCAATATCCATCAGACGGGTGAGGTTCTTCACAGCATCTACATATCTGGAACATACCTGCCCCAGATTCGTTCTGAAATCAAGAATCGTTGCACCTTTGTCATGTGCCAGCTTAATCGGACTTCCCAGACTGATGACACCACTTGAACCATCCGTTAAAAGCATTGGATACAGATTTGCACCACTTGCTGCCACATCAGATGTGGTAAAGCGAAGGGCTGGCGAAAGAATTTTCTCATCAATCCCATGAGCATCTAACGCCTTTCTGTAGGTATCCAGAAGCTCCTGACTTCCTCCCAGTTTCCACATCGCAGATACAATGGAATGGTCATAGGTTCCGGAGCCTTCGATGTAAGTGCTGCCTTTGAAATTTAGATTCAGATACTCACAGGTCGTTTCAAACATGGCTTTCATATCCAGAATACAATAATCATGTTTATCCCCACCATGCACCGCTGAAACTTTTCCGTCTGCAATCTTAATCAATGCATCTCCTTTTGCAACCTTCAGACAATAGTTAACTACCTTCGCATAGGTTGTCTTATCCAGTTTCCGAAGCCCATCACCATTCACTCCTGCACGGCTTAAAATCGTGCGAATAGCACAGTTACGTACCGGATAAGATTCCCCTCTCATTTTGAGTACAAGCTGCGTATTCTTCTCTGTGTCCTCCAGAATTTTTTCCATGGATGCATCTGCCGCTTCCATATTTGGAGATTCCTTTTCCAATGGTGCCAGTCTTAGTGAACTGGTAGGTTTGCGTATCCATTTGGAATTTCTTCCTCTTTCTGCCAAAAACTCCAGCAGTTCTTTTGCGTCTGCAAAGGATGTTTCAAATCCATCTGCATAAACTCTTGTTTCATTCATCTTCTTATTCCACCTTTCATAAAAAATTATTTATCCATAAACAGCCGAAGCTGGTTGTGGCATATCGTCATGCCGAAACCTAAATACAGGCATAAAAAAAGAATGAAAAGAGAACATGCTATTTCTCCGTTCATTCTTATAACTAATAGTTCTTTCCTAAAAAACAAAAGTGCCACGCAGCCAACAAGGGCAGACCGTGACACTTTATACAAACATAAACAGCTTATGCCAGGCTACAGCTTTTGCTGCGTCCTGTTCGTTTCGGAATTCCATCAATCCCAAAACTCCCCACAAAGGGTATGCATAAAAACAACTATATCAGTATACTAGCACAAGATATTGTCGATGTCAATTTTTATACGCTAGATATAGTCCACAAATTTATTAACTTATGGTTCTTTCATTACTAAAAAATCAATGTTCTCCTCTATATATTCTTTACAATGAAACTTTACTTCTCCATACTGTTTAAATTCCTCTTTTGCTCGTCGATCGCATGAATCCATGTAAGGACAATTGATGCATTGATTAAGCAATGCCCTCCTCACCCACTCAATTTCTTGTGCCGTTCCTTTGATCTGCATATTGATTCCCCCTAGTTTTTCATATCATCATACCCCAAATTGTAATTTCTATCAGCAATAAAATACTTTTTTGTCAGATATAAATTCATATAAAGGAATTTCTAATATTTTTTTCAATTACAGTAAAAATTCCCCTATTTATAAATTGAATGGGTAAAACATCCATTTTAGAACCTTGATAACCAAATACACCTTTCAGGAGATTGATATAGGTGCTGACAGATAGTGTGTGACTCTGCACGCCTGCAGCTTGATGCTTACACAGTAACACCTTTTACATGGCCGGTAAGGGCATAGGAACTGGCTTCTGAAAGAGTAAAGAAAATATATTTTATGCATGAAGCATTTTAATGCGACTTTTACTCAATAATTTGATATAATAATGGACAGGTATCAGGGAGAAATCCTGTCCATGGGAAGGAGGAATATGATAACCGTTACCAAAAAGGATCTGATAGCACTTGGGTATGGACCTTCCTTTGCAGCCGATATTATTAAAAAGGCGAAAGAACTGATGGTTGAAAAAGGACATACTTACTATCTATCTCGAAAATTAGACAGGGTTCCCAAAGAAGCGGTAGAAGAATTGCTTGGAATTACTTTGCCTGAAAAGCAAAACTAATTGTGCTTCCTGCATTTATGTAAGGAGTGAAATCATGGCAAAAGATCCAATAAAAAAAGCAGACAATGGCACCTATTATTTTAGAGCAAATCTAGGGTATCATCCAATAACCGGGAAACAAATACAGAAATACCGAAGCGGATTTACAACAAAAAAAGAAGCTCGTGCCGAATATTCCAAATTGATTCTCTCGTCTACTGAAGAAATAGCAGAAAAAAAGGAAGACATCACCTTCAAAAAATTCATTGATGAAATATATCTTCCATGGTACAAAACACAGGTAAAAGAGAGTACATATAAAAACCGTTATTCAACAATCCAAAAACACTTTGCTTATTTTTTTAAGAAAAAAGTTTCTGAAATAGAAGCTATCCACGTGCAGACTTGGCAGCTAAAATTAGCCAAACAATTCAGTCCCAATTATGTACGTATTGTACAGGGAATGTTATGTTTAGCTTTTGATCGTGCCATTATTCTTGGACTTGCAAAGAAAAATCCAGCAAGAATGATTGGTAATATTAAGTCCAAAAAAGTCAAGATTGATTTCTGGACATTAGAAGAATTTCAGAAAGTTATATCCCTTCTTTACAAAGGCGATTATTATGAACATTACCTTTTTATGTGTTTTTGGCTGTTATTTATGACTGGGATGCGAATAGGAGAAGCTGCCGCATTACAATGGGATGATATTGATTTCGAGACCGGTTTACTCAGTATCGACAAAACTCTTTATTACCGTTCAATGGATGACTACAAGTTTGTAGAGCCAAAAACACAGGCAAGTATCCGAACGATTGTAATAGATGAGGACACAATAAAAGAATTGAAAGAATGGAAAGAAGTTCAACAGAAGGTTTTAAAAAATTGTGGGTTTGTGCTTAGTTACAGCGGTATTCCCACCAGCAAGCATACTCTGCCAAGAGCCCTGGAAAAGCTGGCAGGACTTGCCGGTGTTCACCGCATAAAAATCCATGCTCTGAGACATTCTCATGCATCACTGCTCATCAGCATGGGAGAAAATCCACTGATTATCAAAGACCGTCTGGGACACGAAAAAATCCAGACCACTTTGGGAACCTATGGACATCTCTATCCAAACAGCAACTTTGAAGTTGCTAAGAAATTAACTGGTATGTTAACATACACACCTGCTACATATAGTATTGCCGATTATACCAGTAATCAATTCACGGCAGAATATCACAAGCAGGTGATTTAAAAATGCAATCAAAATGCAATTTTCTGAAGCGAAAGCCTAGAAGCCCTGTAAATAAAGGCTTTCTAGCCCAGCTCAGACTATTCGAACTCTATCGTTCCTGGTGGTTTGCTTGTAATATCATACAGTACTCGATTCACATGATCCACTTCATTCACAATTCGGTTCATAACTTTTCCAAGCACTTCCCAAGGAATCTCTGCAGATTCCGCTGTCATAAAGTCCACCGTTGTAACCGCTCTAAGCGCAACTGCGTAATCGTATGTTCTCTCATCACCCATGCAGCCTACAGAGCGCATGTTTGTCAACGCTGCAAAGTATTGTCCGATATCTTTTGCCACGCCTGCTTTTTCCAGCTCCTCACGGTAGATTGCATCTGCATCTTGTACGATCTTCACTTTCTCCGCATTGACTTCTCCAATGATACGAACACCGAGTCCCGGTCCTGGGAATGGTTGTCTGAATACAAGGTATTCCGGAATTCCAAGTTCCAATCCGGCTTTACGCACTTCGTCTTTGAAGAGATCGCGAAGTGGTTCGATGATCTCTTTGAAATCTACGTAGTCAGGAAGTCCACCTACGTTGTGGTGAGATTTGATGACTGCTGATTCACCGCCAAGTCCGCTCTCTACGATATCCGGATAAATCGTTCCCTGTACAAGGAAATCTACTGCTCCGATTTTTTTCGCCTCTTCTTCAAATACACGAATGAACTCTTCTCCGATGATTTTACGTTTTGCTTCCGGATCTTCCACGCCTTTTAATTTTGCATAAAAACGCTCCTGTGCATTGACGCGGATAAAGTTCAACTCGTAGTTTCCTTCCGGTCCGAAAATCGCCTCTACTTCATCTCCTTCGTTTTTGCGGAGAAGTCCGTGATCTACGAACACACAGGTAAGCTGTGAGCCGACTGCCTTTGAAAGCATAACTGCTGCCACAGAGGAATCCACACCACCAGACAGTGCGCAGAGCACTTTTCCGTCTCCTACTTTCTCGCGGATTGCTTTGATTGAGTTTTCCACGAAAGAATCCATCTTCCAGTCACCTGAGCAGCCACATACATTATATACGAAGTTAGAAAGCATCTTCTTTCCTTCCTGTGTGTGAAGTACTTCCGGATGGAATTGTGTTGCATATAATTTTTTCTCTACGTTCTGTACTGCTGCCACCGGACAGTCTGCCGTGTGCGCAATGATATCAAATTCCGGTGCTGCTTTTGAAATATAGTCGTTATGGCTCATCCAACAGATTGTCTTCTCGGAAATATCTGTAAACAATTGGGATGTTGTATCCACTGTCACTTCAATCTTTCCATACTCGCGAACCGGAGCCTTCTCTACTGTTCCACCCAATAGGTGCATCATCAGCTGGGAACCGTAACAGATTCCAAGCACCGGTATTCCAAGCTCGAACAATTCTTTGTCGTATGTCGGTGAATCTGCCTCATACGCACTGTTAGGTCCGCCTGTCAAAATGATTCCTTTTGGATTCATCGCTTTAATTTCTTCCAGATTTTTCTTGTAAGAATATATTTCGCAATATACATTACATTCTCTGACACGTCTTGCAATTAATTGATTGTATTGTCCCCCAAAGTCAAGGACGATGACCGTTTCGTTCTTCACAAAAATATCCTCCTACTTTTTAATGAATAGATTTATTATATAAGAGCTTTGTTTGATTTACAAGTCCTTATCGGTTAATTCTTTCTATACTGTACTTCTTCCCTGTCGTTTACCACTAAAACAGCATTCCAATGTGATATACCACAAACGCCATGATCCATGCGATTACGCATTGTCCGATGGCCATAGCCACCGCCCATTTCCCGCCAAGTTCACGTTTTACAGATGCGATTGCAGCAACGCACGGTGTATAAAGCAGACAGAATACTAAGAGTGCAGCTGCGCCGACTGTCGTCAGGCTTCCCTGCAAAGTCACTGTGCTTCCAAACAACACTGTAAGCGATGAGACCACGCTTTCTTTAGCGAGAAATCCTGAGATCAACGCTGTCACAATTCTCCAGTCTCCAAATCCAACCGGAATAAAGATTGGAGCAAGTGCTCCTGCGACAAGAGCCAGAATACTATGTTGTGAATCGGATACCATGTTCAGCCCTGTATCAAAGTTCTGCAAAAACCATATGACGATCGTCGCAATGAATATAACCGTAAATGCTCTCTGCAAGAAGTCTTTTGCCTTATCCCATAACAAATGTCCCACATTCTTTGCTCCCGGCATACGATAGTTTGGAAGTTCCATGACGAACGGCACTGCCTCTCCTTTAAACGCTGTCTTTTTGAAAATCAGCGCCATAACGATTCCCATCACAATTCCAAACACGTACAGTGCAATCATCACCAAAGCTCCATGATCCGGGAAAAATGCTGCAGTAAAAAATGCATAGATTGGAAGCTTTGCCGTACAGCTCATAAACGGCGTCAGCAGAATCGTCATTTTACGGTCTCGCTCTGATGGCAATGTACGGCTCGCCATAACACCCGGGACCGTACACCCGAATCCAATCAGCATCGGCACAATACTTCTTCCGGAAAGACCAAGTTTTCGAAGTAATTTATCCATGATAAATGCCACACGTGCCATATATCCACTATCCTCCAGAATTGATAAGAAGAAAAAGAGTGTCACAATGATCGGCAGGAAGCTTAAGACTCCACCGACACCGCTAAAAATTCCGTCGATCACAAGAGAATGTACCACACTGTTGACATTTGCCGCCTGCATCGCCTTGTCCGCCAGATCTGTCAAAGCTGTGATTCCAGATTCTAAAAGCCCCTGTAAAAACGCGCCGATCACATTAAACGTGAGCCAGAACACAACTCCCATGATTCCGATAAATGCCGGAATTCCTGTATATTTCCCGGTCAGGAACTCATCTGCTTTTCTGCTTCTTACCCTCTCCTTGCTTTCCTTGGGTTTGATGACAGTCTCGCCGCAGATATCCTCGATATAATCAAAACGCATCTGGGCAACCGCGGCCGCACGGTCCATGCCGGTCTCTTCCTCTGTCTGTTTTGCAATCTCTTCCAAAACATGCTGCTCATTCGCTGTCAGCTTCAGCTGTTCCAAAATTTTCGTGTCACCTTCCATCACCTTGCTCGCCGCAAAGCGCACCGGAATCCTCACTTTTTCCGCATGATCTTCAATCAGATGCATGACCGCATGGATTCCTCTGTGGATACCTTCCTCCCGCTTACAAAAGTCGGTCTCCAAAGGCTGTTCCTGATATTTCGCCACATGAATTGCGTGCCGAATCAGTTCTTCGATTCCTTCTCCTTTTGCCGCTGAAATCGGGATAACCGGAACTCCCAGCTCTTCCTCCATCTCATTGACAAGTACAGATCCATCATTTTCCCGCAGCTCATCCATCATGTTCAAGGCGACAACCATTGGGATTCCCAGTTCTAAAAGCTGCATGGTCAGATAAAGATTTCGCTCGATATTCGTCGCATCTACAATATTGATGATTCCCTTTGGCTTTTCATGGATAACAAACTCTCTTGTCACAATCTCCTCGCTGCTATATGGAGACATAGAGTAAATTCCCGGCAAGTCTGTAATCAGTGTATTGTCATGTCCTTTGATTACGCCATCTTTTCGATCCACCGTCACACCCGGGAAATTTCCGACATGTTGTTTGGCGCCGGTCAACTGATTGAACAATGTGGTCTTTCCACAGTTTTGATTTCCTACAAGGGCAAATGTGAGTGTCTCACTGTCCGAAAGAGGATTTTCGTGATTTCTATCATGGAATTTTCCTCCCTCACCATATCCCGGATGATGTTTCTCTGGCTTTGCCACTTTCTTTTTCGAGGTTTTTGGCTTATGAGGCTCACTGGTCTCGATATTTTCTGCATCTGCTAATCGAATCGTCAGTTCATAACCGTGGATACGCAATTCCACCGGATCTCCCATCGGTGCATATTTTACGACAGTGACCTCCGTTCCCTGTATCAGCCCCATGTCCAAAAAATGCTGGCGCAGTGCGCCTGCCCCTCCCACACGAAGTATGGTTGCAGTGCTTCCTATTGATAATTCACTTAACTTCATTTGTTGCTCCCTCCTTATATTCCTTAGTCTTCTCTAACCTTCAATTGAAAACGGAAGCAATGACTTGTCCAGTCATTGCTTCACAGCTAATATTTTTAAGAACGCGAATTGCCTTTAAAATAGCAATAATCATTACTTCCGCGTCCGCAAAAATCACCTAAAATAAAGTCTTTATGTAATTAGCTCACTTGATCAACACTCCCTAGTTTACCATTTCTTTCAACATTTGCATAGTCCAGAGGTATATCCATTTATAGCAACTGCATAAAAAATAATTAGTGCAAAAAATTATTTGTGACTTTCCCACTCCCGTAAAAGCTCCCGAATGGTCTGCATGGACACGTCAAGTGATGCGATTTCATCTGCGCATCGTTTCAACTCACTTTTGATTACAGTCTCATGCTCTACACTTTTTTTATACTTCATCTGGTGCTCCAGCACAGCCCAAAAATCATGGGCAATTGTCCGAAGCTGTATCTCGGCGGTAATCTGTTCCATTCCTTTTTCTGTAAACTTTACAATCAAATGAAGGCTTCGATAAGCATTTGGTTTCGGATAGGCAATATAATCTTTACGTTCTATCACTTCCACATGTTCTCTATTGGAAATCCATTGTGCAACCCGATATACTTCTTCCCCGAAAGAACAGATCACCCGGACTCCGATGATGTCGTGTATCTTTCTCAGCGCCGTATCACAATCCGCCTGCAGTCCTTTTTTCTGCAATTTTAGCATCAGGCTTTCCGGCGCTTTGATTCGAGAATTTATATAAAGAATCGGCTGAATCCCGTCCGCCGTCTTTTTCACCGGATATTCCGCGATCATATCTGATAGATATTGCTGCCCGTTTCGCAACATCTGCAGTTTTTCACCATAATATTGTTCTAAGGTCAAAATACCACTCCTTTTTATCCGTTACTCCATACGTCGTCTGCCGCCTGCAAAATATGCAGCTGCTCCTCCGATAAGAAATGCTCCTCCTGTCACCCAATAAACAATCATCAGCCGGTTGGTCGTGCCGTAGATTTCCAAAACGCCCTGCAGCAGACAACCGACAGTCAATGCTGCAATCCCAAACTGCCATAAGCTTCGAGAAACTTTCCCGGGAATCTTCCACTGAAAATACCCCATCAGGAAAAATAACAATGCTCCGCCCACCAGAGGAATCATGAATGCGTATAACATATAATAGGAAAATACACTGTGACTGAACAATTCATAGACTGCTCCGAACAGAGCGCAGAACAGAGCTGCCATAAAATATTGTAATCCTGTTTTAATAGCCGATGTAGACAATGTCACTCACGCTCCTCTCCTGAATACTTTTCCCATTTGTGGTCGGTTGATTGATGACCTCGCCGTTAAAGTACATTGTGGAAGATCCGCCGCCATCCAGATTATAAGCTGTTTTTACCCCGAGGGAATCCATAAATTCCGCCAGTTCTAAAAGTGACAATCCCTCACTTTCTTCTGTTCGCCCATCTGAAACTACAAACACATAATGTAAATCATCAATCATTCCAATCGCAGTCCTCGGATTGCTCGCCATCGCTTTTCCGACTTCATCGGACTCCGTCACCGCAATCTCACCATCTGTGATCAGCGCCGGACCAAAAGAAAGTACTTCCTTCGCCCCTTCTTCCAGCAATTCTTCTGCCGTCACCTCATCTTCCGAGATAATTTTCATTGTCCCATCTTCATAGATTACCAGATCTTGCTGGTCTGTTTTTGCCGTATCCCGATACAATACGCCATCACGGATCACATATCCCTTCTCCTGTGCTCCATAATAGTCTCCGTTGATTGCCAAAATCGCGCCCGCATCTTGTGCCATCTCAGATGTTTTCTCTGTCACATTTCGCCCATAACTGCTCTGCGCGAATGCTGTCTGCAAATATTCCGGTGAGGAGAGCACAACATCTGCCACATAAACGGTGGTGTCATTTTCCCGATATTCTGTCAGCGTAATCTGTACGTTGTCCCTGTCGAAACAGCTTCCTGCTGCTCATTTTCCGTATCATTATCACTTTTGTTTTCCTTTTTATCATTGGCAACGACATAGACTTTTGTAAGCAGAAATGTATCCATGAGCATATATCCGGTAAATGCAATCAAAATGACACTGCTAATCATTCCCCACCAATGTTTTTTGAATCGATGCATACTATTCCTCCTTCTTTTGAAAGATAAAATGACTTTGTATAAACCAGCTTGCAAAGAAAAATATAAATTCGGTACACAGTTTACCGACATAATGGTTCATTCCGATTGCATTGACCAGTATCTCCAGCATAATTGTGTTTCCCACCAGAATTCCAACTGCAAGTGTAAAATACTTCAGCGCCGATCTCACCGGATTTTCTTTGCTTTGAAACACCATATTGCGATTGACCATATAATTAAATACTGCGCTTACTATTCTTGCCCCTATGTTTGAAAAGGCTACCGCACCACCATTTGCAAATCCGGTCGCTGTTATCGCAGTCAACAGGCTGTACATTCCGTAATCAATCAAAAAGCTTCCAAACGACGCCGCTGAGAATTTCAGAATTTCCTTGTAGATGCGATAAGAATCTTTTAGTGTATCAAAATGGGAAGACGAATTATTATCTAAATACACCGTCTCAATCGCGACCTCTTTGATTGGAATATGGCATCCTGAGCATTCTAACAGCACATTCATTTCATATTCATAGCGTTCTCCCACGATTCCCAAAAACTTTGGAATCAGTACTCCTTCAAAAGCTCGAAGTCCTGTCTGCGTGTCATATACCCGAATTTTTGTAAAAAACTGATAGACCAGACGAGTCACTGTGTTGCCGAATCTGCTCCGCAGTGGAATATCGCCCTTCATTTTCCTGCTTCCAAGTATCAAACAGCCTGCATGATTTTCTGCTTCTTTGCAGACTCTTTCCACATCATTTGGCTTGTGTTGACCATCTGCATCTACTGTAACTACAACACAGTCTGCCGAAAACTTCGAATAAATATAATCCAGTCCGGTCTTCAATGCCCGTCCTTTTCCCCGATTCTCATTATGTTTCAGAATGACTGCATTTTTCGCAGCCATTCGAAACACCTCTTCCTTCTCGGGTGAACTTTCATCATCTACCACAACAATTTGAAATCCCGTATCTTTGATCTCCTGCACCAGCTGTGCCATATCCGAATTTGGCTGATAAGCCGGTATCAAAGCAACTCGTCTGTTTTGCATTTCTATCACCTTCCTTCTTTATTATGATTATTAACTTTTTTCCGGAGGCGTTCCCATGTTTCCGCCGTCTCCCGAGCCTTTGCCCGTTCCATTGCCGTCATCTGGTTTCTGTCCCATATCTCCACCGTTTCCCGGACCTCCGCCATTTCCTGGGTTGCCTCCCATTCCACTTCCTGAGCCATAGACAATACTGTCCATCGTAATCTGTGTCGTATCGCTTCCTGTTGTTAACGTATACTCCTGTCCTGTTGTAATTTCCGGACAGCTGATGATAACAGAAGTGTATTCTTTCTCCGGAGTCCATGACACAAGTTCATTTCCGCTGCTGTCAGAAAGAGAAACCGCACTTCCTGCAGCCTGAGAATTCACTGTGACCATCATAACTCCCTGTGTAGAAGAATCTCCGAAATTCTCCGCCATTCCGGATGAACCGGCAGCAATAAAGATCCCTCCCGTGACTGTTCCTGTTCCGTTGTAATCCAACGCACTGTTTCCATCATTTGTCGGACCTGACACATAAGTTTCACCGCCTGTAATATCAATGCTGAGCCCTTCAATTCCCTCATAACTTTCTGTAATATCAATAGTTCCTCCGGAAATGGTTGTCGCTGAATCTGCATGAATTCCGTCATCACCGGAAGCAAGTGTAAATTCCCCATCACTGATTGTGATATTTGCATTGGAATGAATCGTGTCATCCGCGCTGTCCAAAGAATACTTTCCGCCTTTCAGAATCAATTCTCCTGCCGCCTTGATCGCTTTCATGCTGACAGTGTCTTCCTCTGTCGTATCGGTACTCTCTGTCTGCTGTCCAGGTCCAAACTGCCATTCTCCGTCACTTTTCTGGACATTTTCACTGCCGCCTCCTGCTTTGACCGTGTAGACACCACCATCTGCCTGAAGCCAGTTTCCTGCGCTGATTCCATCCCCGTCAGATGTGATATCAAACGTTCCGTCTGCCAGATAGACAAATCCAAGGCTGGTGTCATCTGCATTTTCCGCATGAATGCCATCTTTTCCGGATACAATTGTATAACTTCCGCTGGCGATGCGGACACTGTCTTTTCCGGATAGTCCATGTGATGCCGCGTCAATCTGATATGTTCCGCTGGTAAGTACAAGATCATCCTTTGACACGACACCGTGTCCCGCCTTTGCTGTAATTGTCAGAGAACCGGCGCCGTTTAACGTCAGATCTGATTTTGAAAAAATCGCAGCGTCGATATTGTTGTCGTCAATTGCAGTGTAGGTACCTCCATTCGTGAGTGTATTTTGGGAATCACTCGCCGTCGTGATAAACACCTTATCTGCCTCACGTACATAAATGGCTGCAGATTCTGCACTTGTAATATCCACTCCATCTAACACAAGCTGGACTTTATCGGTATCTTCCGCATCCACGATCACCATACCATCGGTCAGCGTTCCTGAGAGAATATAAGTTCCCTCGTCGATGATTGTCACTGTATTTCCTGATATCTGAACCGCATCGGAATCACATGTCGTACTATCATCGGAAAGTTTGATCACTGTACTGTTTTCTTCATCATATCCAATCTCTTTATCTCTGTCTGAAAACATGTTTGAGACATCGATGCCTTGTGCTGATGAATCCGTGCTCGTACTGCCAGATGATGTTTCGTTGCTGTTATTTGTCTTGCTGCATCCGGAAAGAACCAGTGCTCCAGTCAGTAAAAATGCTAATACTACCTTTCTTTTCATATGCATCCCTCCTATAGTTCACCAATAATTGTCTCCTGTTTTGATACGGAAATCTCAAGGTTTCCATTTCTGCACCGAAGTGCGTCAATCAATGCCTTTTCTTCCTCCGCATTTTTTAATGTAATATTATATGTAAGCTTAAACAAACTTCCCATGTTGGTTGTCTTTACCTGCACCACCTCATACGTTTTTGTATATTGTTTTAAGATTTTGTCAAATACACCTGTGTAGTCCAAATTTTCCAGAATTGTAATATGTAATGTCTTATATAATGCAGCTTTTTTCCCTGCTCCAAAATCCACCTTATTATATAGTAAGGTCACTCCTCCTAAAATCACTGCAACGAGAAATGCATATCCAAGATATCCCATTCCTGCTACCAGACCGGTTCCCATTGCAAGGAAAATAGCTCCAATCTCTTTTGCGGATCCCGGTACCGACCGGAAACGAACCAGACTGAATGCCCCTGCCACCGCAACTCCGGCTCCGACATTTCCATTTACCATCATGATGACAACACAGACAATCGCCGGCAGTACCGCAAGTGTTGCAACAAAACTCTTTGTATATCGTGTCACATACATATAGGCTCCTGCCAAAATTAATCCAATCACCAGCGCACATCCTACACAAAGCAGAAAATCCGGCACCGCAATCACCGTTGTCATATCCGTATCAAAAATCCCCTGAAACATATTATTAAGCATATTGAACTCCTCTCTGTACTTTTTCATCCATCATCTGCTGATATGCAGTTCCGTATTTCGAAAAAGATGTTTTAAATAATGTATTTTTTGTAAGTGTCTCGCTCATCCAAAGTGGTATCCCACCCGATGTCTTGATCTCCATCAGTGTCTGATTCTCTCCTAATATCGGTGTGCCATATATCTTACTTCCAAGTGAAATATCTTCCTCCCGATAAAGGATATTTTCATCAAATATCACTCGAAAATCGCTTCCATCCAGCGCATAGTACGCTTCTCTTTCATAGGTAAGAAATACGGTCGGATGAAGCGTTTCATAATAATCCCAGAAATATGCAATCTCCTCCCCGATCTGTGAATGAATCGGAAGTGGTTTTCCGTGTTCAAAGCACTTCATCACCTGTGCCTCCGGCAATACCAATCTTCGTTTGTAGACAACCGATTTATATTTCTTCTTTAATTCTACAAACACCGGATCGTCCGGTCCTGCCGGCTGATAGCTGCGGACACGTAATTTTTCTTTATAAACCGGTTTTTCCAAAGAATGACGAATCAGCCGGTATGTGTCTGTATCGAAATAAATATTTCGGATGGTTGTTCGCCCATAATCATCCAACTTCATATGTTCTGCCATACTTTTCAGTACATTTTGCTTTTCCTGCCGTGTCAGCAGATATTTTAATTCATAACGTTTAAAAGTCGCTTGATAAGCCATAATCATTACTCCTCTCTCATTTCGTTAAACATACTATACGCAACGAACCTTAAACAAACTTAAAAATATTTAACTTCTTTTTTAAAATACTTTTACAGACAAAAAAAGAGTCTGTCTGCATTTTTGCAAACAAACTCTTGTTTTATGAAATCGGAAATATAACTGTGATCAACAAGGATTTTTCATCTTCCGTTGTCGCTGTAATCTTCCCTCTATGTGCTTCCACTGTAGCGGCTGCAATGGAAAGTCCCAGTCCATATCCTCCTGTCTCGGAATTTCTTGACCTGTCTGTTCGATAGAATCGATCAAACAAATGCTCCATATGCTCTTTGGAAATCTGTTCTGTCGTGTTAAATACAGACAAACGAATCCGTTTTTTCTGCTTTTCCAATGTCACACATATACGTCCATTCTCCTTTGCGTATTTCACTGCATTGTCCAAAAGAATGGTGATCAGGCGTCGGATAGCCTTCTCATCTCCTTTCATTGCAATCATTGGTGTGATATTACTCTCCAATACCTTATTTTGTGTCTTTGCCAGCGCCTGAAATGTCCCGACAGTCTCTTCCGCTACATCCGACAACGGAAAATCCACCATCAATTCTTTCGTCCGCTCCTCTTCCATTCTAGATAACAAAATCAGGTTATTTGTAAGGTCTGCAAGGCGCCTTGTCTGGCTTTGGATATCACTCAACCACTCATTTTCTCCAAAATCCATCTCCAATACTTCCGCATCCGCATCTATGATCGTGAGCGGTGTCTTCAACTCGTGTCCGGCATCTGTGATAAAACGTTTCTGCTTTTCATAGTTTTCCGAAAACGGCTTTACAATCCGTGCCGACAGAAATATCATCAGGATAAGTACTGCCAAAAGACCGGCGGTGGAGACCACGACTGCTGTGACAATAAAATTCTGAAACGTAGAAAGATTTCTGCTACAATCCAGAAAAATCACTCTCACTTCGGAATCGGAATTCACTACAACATATCGATACCCCTCCAAAAATCCTCGTTCTTTTCCACTCTTTAAGACTTGTTTCGCATACTCTACCGCATCAGAAGTATCAATTCTGGCAATCTTTCCTGTATCTGTTGTGAGCACTTCCCCTTCACTGTCAAGCAGTACCGAAAAATATCTGGATTCATATGGAAGCTCAGATGACATTCTGCCCTCTTTCTTTTTTTCACTCGGCTTCTCAGGCGGTGGAACATCCGGAAATTTCCCGTTATTTTCTTCTAAAATCTCCAACGTCTGATCTGCCTCCGCAACAATTCTATTGTAGTTCAACGCTCCCGCAATTCCTTCTATAATCAGCAATACTGCCAACAATGAGATCATAGATGCAATGATCAATTTCATACGCAGTTTCTTTATCATTTGACTTCCTCCAAAGAATACCCCACATTTCTTGTTGCCTTAATCTGAATATTGGCATGCAGCGCAGTCAGTTTCTTTCTTAGATAAGAAATATAGACCCATACTACATTCACCTCCGCTTCACTGTCATATCCCCAGATTTTCTCCATAAACCGTTCTGCGGAAATCAAGTGACTCGGATTGCTCATCATCAATTCCAGCATTTGAAACTCTTTATTTGCCAGCCGAAAGCTTCCCGCCGGTGTGGAAAGCTCAAAAGTCGCTCGGTCTAACGTGACATTTCCAATCTGAAGCTTGGAATCTGCCTGTGCTGTCTGGGTTCTTGTCATCGCCCGTATCCGCGCAAGCAATTCTTTTGAATGAAAAGGTTTCGCCAGGTAATCATTTGCTCCGGCATCCAGCCCCGCCACCTTATCATCAACCTCTGACTTTGCCGTCAACAGTAAGACAGGAATCAGATTTCCACGATTTCGAATCGTCTTTAATACCGTAATGCCATCTACTTTCGGCATCATAATATCCAAAATCACACCATCGTAATTGTCTGCATCCAGATATTCCAAAGCCTCCTCACCGTCATAGACCGCATCTACGGAATAATTATTTCTTTCTAAAATTGCTGTAAGTGCCTTTGATAATGGTTTTTCATCCTCTGCAAGCAATAAACGCATCACTCATTCCTCCTCTTTTGTTTCATGATAGCAAGAATATAATATGTCAACCTTAAATGAAGTTTAAAGATGTTCATTTTCCAAATCAATACCGAACTACAAAATGTCAATATGCTCTCCATTCAGCGCCTTGTTCATACTTCTGACCGCACAGAATTTCCCGCACATCGAACAGCTCTCCTCGATTTCCGGCTTTCTCTCATCACGAATGCGTTTTGCTGTCTCGGGATCAATTGCACACTCCCACTGTTTCTCCCAGTCAAATGTTCTTCTTGCATCTGCCATCTGATCGTCCAGATCTCTTGCATGCGGGATATGCTTTGCAATGTCCGCCGCATGAGCTGCGATCTTGGAGGCTATGATCCCCTGTTTGACATCTTCCACATTAGGAAGAGCCAAATGTTCAGCCGGCGTGACATAACAAAGGAACGCCGCCCCCGCTGATGCAGCAATCGCGCCACCGATCGCTGAAGTGATATGATCATATCCAGGCGCGATATCCGTCACAAGCGGTCCCAGTACATAAAACGGCGCCCCCATACAGATTGTCTGCTGCAGCTTCATGTTCGCCTCAATCTGATCAAGCGGCATATGTCCCGGTCCTTCTACCATCACCTGAACGTCTTTTTCCCACGCACGTTTCGTCAACTCTCCCAGACGAACCAGCTCCTCGATCTGGCAAACATCACTCGCATCTGCAAGGCATCCCGGACGACAAGCATCTCCAAGCGAGATTGTCACATCATACTCCCTGCAGATCTCCAGAATTTCATCATAATATTCGTAAAATGGATTTTCTTCTCCGGTCATACTCATCCATGCAAACACAAGAGAACCTCCACGCGAAACAATATTCATTTTCCTTTTATGCTTTTTAATCTGCTCAATCGTCTTTCTTGTAATTCCGCAATGAAGTGTCACAAAATCCACACCGTCCTGCGCATGAAGCCGGATGACATCAATAAAATCTTTTGCGCTCAATGTTGAAAGATCTCTCTGGTAGTGAATGACACTGTCATAAACCGGAACCGTTCCAATCATCGCCGGACATTCACTTGTAAGTTTTCTTCGAAATGGCTGTGTGTCTCCGTGAGAAGACAGATCCATGATCGCCTCAGCTCCCATATTAACCGCCGCCATCACTTTTTCCATCTCTACGTCATAATCTTTGCAGTCTTTTGACACGCCAAGATTGACATTGATCTTTGTGCGAAGCGCAGAACCTACTCCGTTTGGGTCAAGACAAGTATGTCGTTTATTGGCACAGATTGCCACCTGTCCTTTTGCAACGAGATCACGTATTTCCTCCTCTGTCCGAAACTCCTTTTCCGCAACAATTTCCATCTCTTTTGTGATAATTCCTTTTCTTGCTGCTTCCATCTGTGTATGGTACATCTTAATTTTCCTCCTTCACAAATTTTCCTTGTAAATCAAATCCATGGTTCATCGGACCACTTCCTTTTCCCAGATCAAGCATCGCCTCCAATGCGCCGGAAATATATTCCTTTGCCCTCTGTATCGCTGTCTCCAGCGAAAATCCTTTCGCAAGATTGGATGCAATCGCACTGGATAGCGTACAGCCCGTTCCGTGTGTATTCGGATTCTCAATCCGCTTTCCCTCAAACCACCGAACAGCTCCTTCCCTATAGAAAAGATCGCTTGCATCATTTAAATTATGTCCGCCCTTCAGCAATACCGAGCAGAGATATCTGTCACCGATTTTTTTAGCTGCCACAATCATATCTTCCCGAGTTGTAATCTTCATATCCACTAAAATCTCTGCCTCCGGAATATTGGGTGTAACAAGTGTCGCTAACGGTAGCAATTCACACTCCAACGTATGAACCGCATCATTTTTTAACAACTTAGAACCGCTCGTCGCAACCATAACCGGATCCACAACGATATTGTCTGCCCCATATTTTTTCAGGCAGCCTGCAATCGTACTGATTAGTTCACTGCTTGCAACCATGCCGATCTTCACCGCATCCGGTCGAATATCTTCAAATACCGCCTGAATCTGCTTTTCCAAAAACTCTGGCGGCACTTCCATGATTCCTGTCACTTTGGTTGTATTCTGAGCAGTCAATGCAGTTACCGCACTCATCCCAAATACACCGTTCATGATCATCGTCTTCAAATCCGCCTGAATACCGGCTCCTCCACTGGAATCACTTCCTGCAATTGTCAATGCTGTTTTCATTCTCTCTTCACCTCACACGATTCTTTCTATTTGTTTTAATAGTCCCCGACACTCCTGCTCAATATCTTCCGCTGCAAAAACTGCCGACACGAGCGCCACTCCTGCGATGCCGCTGCCTGCAAGCGCTTCTATATTCTGTTTTCCGATGCCGCCGATTGCGACAACCGGAATGTTCACACTCTCACAGATCTCCTTCAATATCGCATGGGAAATTTCTTTTGCATCGGTCTTGGTACTCGTTTGAAATACGGCTCCCACGCCGAGATAATCTGCTCCGGCGCGCTCTGCCTGCACCGCCTGTTCCACCGTCCTTGCTGACACTCCAAGAATCATTTTGGGTCCAAGTATCTCCCGTGCTCTCCCCGCTTCCATATCTTTTTGTCCCAAATGCACTCCTGCTGCTTTGCATTGTTTCGCAATCTCTACATGATCATTGATAATCAGCGGAACCTGATAGGTCTCACACAGCTTTTGCATCTCCATCGCCTCCCGCAAAAATGCTTCCTCATCAAGGTTTTTCTCCCGCAGCTGTATGCAGGTTGCACCTCCGCAAATTGCCGCCTCCACCTGCTCGATCAAGGACTTTTTCTTTGTCCACGTACGGTCTGTTACCGCATATAATCGCATCATCTCCGGTCTACATCTCATTACTTTTCTCTCCATCTTCATTTACTTTTTCTACTCGAGCCAAGCGCTCAAGCTTCTTTCCATCCAACCGATAAACTGCATCAATCAGGTAATTACGATAAGATGCATTTCCATCCAGATCACTCATACGTTCATACGCCAGCTCTCCACAAACTCCAATCGCACTGACCGCCGCTGTCACCGCCTCCAGTGTATGCTTCGGATTCGCAGCCACATACGCCGCAGCCAGCGCTGAGAGCTGGCATCCTACTCCGGTGACTGTTTGCATCATTGAATGTCCGTTTTGAATCCAATATGCTTTTCTTCCATCCGATACAATGTCGTTCTTTCCCGTTGCCGCCACAACCGCACCACTTTTTTCTGCAAATGCAGTTACCATTTTTACGTTCTGATACAGATTCTTCTCCCCCATCAGATCTGCAGGCTCTGCGTCTACCCCTCTTGTGCCACACACTCCACACATCAACGTCCGAATCTCTGAGAGATTTCCACGAATGACAGTAAATCTGACTTCTTTTAACAGCTCGGATACTGCTTCTCTTCGAAATGCCGATGCGCCGACTCCAACCGGATCTAAGACAACCGGAATATGAAGTGCATTTGCCCGCTTTCCGGCTTTTTTCATTGCCTCTATCTTCTGTCTGTTCGGCATCCCCATATTCAAGACAAGCCCATCACACATTGCCGTGATCTCTTCCACTTCCTCGATTGCTTCTGCCATAATCGGAGAGGCTCCGCAGGCGAGCAGAATGTTCGCACAGTCATTGATCGACACCCGGTTTGTCATATTATGTATCAAAGGTGCATGTTTTCTCACCTGATCTGACATTAATTCTAACATGTTTCCATTCTCCCTATTTTTTAGCTGCCATACGGAGTACTCCGGCTTTTTTCAGCATCTCAATCAGAATGCCCGCCAATATTGCTCCCCCTGCTGTAGATACAAAAAACGGAAGTACATATGCATAAAATACAACTTCGCCTGCTGACACACCCATGACAAGAACTGCCAACGGATATGCACAGAGTCCTCCAAGGATCGCTGTTCCAAATACCTCTCCAAGCAGCGTCAATAATAAATTCTTACTCTTCCAGTACACAACTCCACAGAGCAGTGCTCCAAACATGCTTCCCGGAAATGCCAAAATACTTCCAAGCGCTAATAAGTTACGAATCAAACTTGCGCAAAATGCAACTCCGACTCCGTATCCAGGTCCTAACAATACCGCACAGAGCACATTTACCATATGCTGTACCGGGGCGCATTTGCTCCCAAATACCGGAACGGACAGTGTGCTTCCGACCACTGCCACGGCACATAAAATTCCTGCCATACATAATTTTTTCGTCTGTTCTCTTTTCATCTTCTCTACTTCCTTTCTGCCACAAAAAAACGGAGATACCTAATACGATATCTCCGAAAAAATCAGCAATTATGATTTCCTACGGCGGCATTATCCGCATCAGGTTAAAGGGTCGAAGTTGATTACTTCCTCTCAGCCTGCCAATACAAGCTCCCCTATGTTTTTGTTTTTCTTAGTTTAACACTCTCGATTTCGATTGTCAATGACTCTTGACAGGTACGCCCGAAGGTGTATAATATGATTATAGAAGAACAACCGTTCAAAGTGGTTGGCCTCTAAATGAGAATTAAAATTCCACCCTAGTCCGCCAAGACTTTTTATAGGGTGGTTTTTTATGCACTAATTACTTATCAAGTAAATAAAAGTCAATAGTGATAGTATGAACATACCAAATTGCATCAAATCTTTGAAATCAAAATGTTTGTTGTCCATTAGCATCACCTCCCGTATGTAAATGAGAGGTCAGCCTACCCTGTTCACGATTGTTCTGTAAATTATCTTATCATATTTTTATCCGCGTATCAATTAAAATTCCACCCTATTTCCCTCTCACCAGCTCCTGCTCTATCGTCTTTCCTGTCTCTAAAATCACCTGTTTCAACTCTTCCAACAGACCCGCATCTTTCGCTTCCAGTTTCTTCCTTGTCTCATGTTCCAGCACAATGCCTGCACCGTCTTTCAAAGCTCCCTCAAAAGCGGTTCGATCCATTTTATAAGGCTTCAACTCTGGGAATACATTCTTTTTGATGAACTGAAAAATACTGATTCCGCCGTAATCCATATCTCCCCAGTGTAAAAACTCGCAGTCTGCGTCAGCAAGCTCCGGGATTTTCTTTAAAAATCTCACTTCTTTTGGCGTGAAATACCCATGACAATAAATGTACAACGTTTCTTCTGAGAAAATCATACTCTCGTAATTTGCCTTATTTTCAATTGTCATAATCCGTTTGCATCCGGAAAGGTCTGTCACGCTGGCGTGTTCCATCGTCTGAGAATTAATCACTGTTCCATAAGTGTTTTCGTCTGTATCCACAACATTACCATTATCCAACCTATATTCAAGACAGCCTTTCCACTCCAGTGTCTGCGCATAGGAGTGGATATTATGTGCTGCCAGAAGCGTCTCTGCGTCTATTTCCTCCTCGTAGTACGGAGAACAATTTTTCAAAATCGTAACAATGCTGTTCTTATATTCATTCTGAAATGTCTTCGAATTGTGGAACACTCTGGCGCTGAACACACGCTCCCAAATAAATTCCTGTTGTGCTGCCACTGCGTTCAGACACAAAAACAATTTCTCATCTTCTGCTTCTGAGACTTTTTTGCCAAGTGTAAGCCTGCTCAAAAGCGTATCATAATAGTTTTCCACCCACTCACACTCGCTGACCTTATTTTTCCACATTTGTACCCGTGTTATCAACTCCGCTTGGTGTTCCCGAACATCTTTCACACCAAGCTTTCTGCAAAGCAATGGAATTGCGGCAACCTCATAATCAATCTGTGAGATGTCACTTCCTAAATTACACCACCGAAATTGAATCATCCCGCTTTTGCCAAGTGCCTCATCCTGTTCAAGCACTCTTGCCTGACGGATAAGGTTTTGCATCCCACCGACCGCATCAATCAGTTTTTGGTCTACTTTCGGATGTTTCTTCCCTGCAAGTTTTCCTGCACGATATGCTTCGGTATCATTCTGTTCGATGAGCCACTGTGACAGCGTCACTGTTTTCTTCTTCATCTGCTTCTCCCTCTATCATCCGCAAATATGCCCCTTTGTCAATATGAATCATCGAAATCCGATTGTTGGCTCTTCGGAATGCGTACACGCAGTCCACGTTCTGTACAAGTGACTGCAGTCTCTCATCCGGCACACACACGACAAGCTGGAGTCCCAGTTTGCGCGCATATGCAAGGCATACTTCGCTTCGCTCCTTATCCATCTTGGAAAATGCTTCATCCAAAAGTACAAGACGTATTTTGGTGTCACGGTTTGTCTGTTGATGATAGAGCATAGCAAATCCCGCCAGCAGCGCCACATATTTCGGATTCTGTCCTTCTCCTCCGGAATCACGCCCCGCCATATCATCCACGTAATTCTTTTTTATATTTCCGTCCTGATCCTCGGTCTGCTCGTACATGCTGAATTTCAAATACGTGCGGTAATCCGCATATTTTTCCATATCTCGTTTATGTCTTTCTCTCGCAGAAGGCTCGTCCTCCTTCGGCGGCATGAATTTGTCAGTCAGGCGCTTAATCTGCGCCTCGTATTTTTGATAAAAGGCATCCTCACCAAAACTTAACTGTCCTTCCATGTCTCGGTCGATCACTTTCATGTTCAGTTCCTCCGCCGTCAGCATCTCATAAAACTGTCGGTTTTCATCGTCAGTCGGCAAAATGTCAATCTGATAAATACTGTCGGAAAAACGGATTTCAGAAAGCATCGCATTGATCTCTCGGCGGTGTCGTTTCGCTTCTTTAATCTCACTGTTGATTGTCGCAATCACATTTTCCCGCAGCATCTGATAGATAAGCTGATACTGTTTGTCAAACTCCGCCTTATACTTCGGCTCAAAATTCTGCTTACAGTTTTCCAACAACTCATCATAGGCGGTATTATCTTTCTCGAACGGACTGAAATCATACGATGGAAATGCTTTATTGAATTGCTCTCTCGCATCTCCTCTTTGTTTGAATTCCTCTTCTTCCTGTGAGCGCAGCTGTTCGAATGTCTTTTTCTGCTCTCTCTCAAAACGGTATTCATTTCCTTTGTCAATGACCGCAAGAACGGTCTCTTTCAGTTCTGCATTCGGGACAAATCCTTCCTCAAGCTTCTCCAGGTATTCTGTGCGTTCCTTTATATCCTGTTCCTGCTTTCCTTTTGTCGCCGAATAATTTGTCACCTCTTTCTGTACCCCATTTTTCTCTTGTTCCAGCTTTCGAATGGACTCATTCAGACTCTGTTCCTGTTTCTGAAGCTCTGCAACTCTTGTACCTGCCTGAAGTTCTCGGATTTCTTCCGACAGACGCGCCTCTTCTTCGTAGTACTCTTTCAGCCGGCTTGCCGCATTAGATTTCTGCAGCATGGTCTCGTAATCATATGTCTGCAGACGCTCAAAATCCTCCGCTTGCTCAAGCTCTGAGATTTCCCCGCCAAGACGAATCAGTTCCACATTCAGCCTGTATACGCCTTCCTCCAGTTCCTGCATCTGCTTTTTGGAAACCTTTCTGCCGATTGTCTGATATCTGTAATCTTTCTCCCGCAAATGTCGGAACATGTAATTGCTGTATGAATAGCAATCCTGAGTAACACCGTCTTTGACCTCATGCAGTTCTTCCACGGTCTCACATTTTTTGATATGTCCAAGATAACGTTTCAGGCAAAAATCTACATATGGAATGTCCGTCTTTACCGCATCATACAGCGTCTCATCCATCGCCTGCGGCTCATCCCGCTGTATTGCTGCCGTGTTGATCAAATCCACCGTCTCGTATTCTCGCTTCTTCATTCCCCGGAAAATATTCGCTGCATCTAAAGCATATCTTGGCTCCACAATAAGACCGTATTTGATTCTTCCAAGTCTTCCCTCAATTGCATTTCGCCATGCCTCGTCTGTAATGTCGAACAAATCTGCAAACACTTCAACCGATATGGTTCTGCCGTATCTTGCTGACAATTCTTCCTGCAGTTTTCTCCTGACCACTTTCACTTCTTTGGAATAATGCTTTTTGTCATTTTGTAAATCCTCAAGCATCTCCTTCTGTTCCTGATAGTCCGCTTCCACACGTCGTCGCTCTGCCTTCAGCTCTTCCACCTCAGATTTGATACTCTCATACGTTTCCTTCAGTCGCTTTTTCAGTCCGTTCACATTCTCTTCTGTGATATTTCTCTCTTCGATTTCTTCCAGAAGATTGCAAAGCGGGTTACTGACATACTCGCAGACTCCGTCTGTCTCATTCCAACGATTCAGTCGCTTGAGCAATTCTCCCCACTCTCTTGCCTCATTTCCGCACAGACGGATTGTCTCCTGCAATTTTGTAAGGTCTTCTTTCTTTTTCTCAAAATCACTGGCACGAAGTTCCGTGCGCACCCCAATCAGTTCTTCTCGTTTTCCATTCAATGTCATCTCGAGATCTTTTATCTGTTCTTCGAATTGCGCGATTTTCTCACATGTATTTGAGAACTCCTCCGTCTTTGACAAAAGTTGTACCCGCCTGTTTTCAATCTCCAAAATCCGTAAAAGCGTTTCTGTCTTTACCTGCTCTGCCTTTGCAAGCGTAAGCTTTCTGTCATGTGCCTGCACCTCCTCTAAAAGGGTAATCTGTTTTTCCAAATCTTCGACCCGCTCTTTTATCTCCCGGTAAGCCGCAAGCTGTTCACTGATCGCAGTGATCGTATCTTCCTTGCTCTTCGGAAACATATAGTCTTTGATAAACTGACTCGTTCCCTTTGTCATGCGAAGCGCGATCGCACTTTTTTGCATTGTTTTAAACCGACCTGCATCTACGTACCCGAAAATAATATCATTTACGATGTTCAGATACGCTTCTCTGGACGGATAGATCCGGTTGACATTTCCTCTGCTTTTCGCATCTTCTGACTGTTCTCTTTCATGGACCAGTTTCTGAATCTGTGCAATTGAATACGGAATTCCAGACACAGTAACATACTCATCTTCCGGAATTTTTCCGGCATGGCTGAAAAAACGGAACCGTTTCAGGTCCATATCATTTTTTCCGACTTCGAAAACTGCTCCGATACATGTGTAACTTTTCCGCCCTGTATCCTGTATCTCCAAGACAATATGGGCATAAAAATCCTGATTCTCACGGTTCGCCGTACCATCTTTTTGCTCTCCGCGCAAATAGCTTAACACACTTCTTTTATTGGCGCTGTCATCTGCCGCTCTGTTGAGGAAATCATTTCCGACACTTCCATATAGCACGACCTGCATGGCATCCATCACAGATGATTTTCCGGAACCGCTTTTTCCGCTGAACAGATTCACATATTCATTCAGACAAAGTACCTGATGGTCAATTCCGCCCCAGTTATTCATCAAAATTCGTGTAAATATCTTCTTTGCCTGCTTCATCCTCTGCATTCTCCTCTCTGTACGCCTCAATCAGCTCGTTAATCAACGCCGAACTGCAATATAAATTAATCGTGCTGTAAATATAAATCGGTGTATCGTCCTCAAGATCACGAAGCGCCCCCGGATACTCCACAATCTGATGTTTTTTCATAATCGCCAAAGCGCTCTTCCATTCACCGTCCGGAAGTTTCTGATTCAAAAGATTCGTATTCTTCCCGTACTCTCTGATTTCTTCTAAATTTGTCACCGTCGCAGCAAGTCCCTTTCCCATGATCTTATCCCGATAGATCATCTTTATGAGCAGAACAATAATCGTTGTCTCCTTCGACAGGACCTCCGCCTCCACGCCTTCTCCGACAAGCCTGAAAATGCGCTCCTGTGAATCATACAGCAATTCACATCCGAGAACCGAAAGATAGTTTTCAATAAAGTTGCGATGTGTTCTGCATATTGCAAACTGCTCGTTGTCACTTGGGACCAGTGTAACCGGGTCATATTTTTCCTGCAAAATACACGTCTGGCGAAACAGACTCAAGATAGTCTTCTTTAATTTTTCTGCTTCCGTCACAGATAAACTTTCTAAATATTGTTCCATATTACTTCCTCCTGATTGTAAATCCTGAATACTGCAAGCCTTCCTCTGTCGTAAATTCCTCTCCGATCACAATCTCTTCTGTCTCTTGCGCAATCTCAGTGGCTTCCTGCCATACAAATAAAAGCTTCTCTAAATCTTCCACTGTGTGAACGGTATCTTTTGTCACCTGAAATGCTCCATCCACCTCATTTTGTCTGCGAAATTCCCGAATCTGTGCCTTTGTATATAATGGTTTTACAACAAACTCATCCAACTGTTCCTCACTTTGTCCCGTCTTTACAAGTTCCTGTGGTTCAAACGCTTTCTTTTTCGCATCTCTCGGTTTTGCAAAGCTCCTCTCTTTCAGCACTGCAAAACGCTCTGTCATGCCCATACGTTCACCAAGTTTTTTCAATATCTCATCTTTTCGGTCGCTCATATTTAATAGCCTGATCAGCGCTTTTGTGTGGTCTTCCTCCACATCACCCTCCGCCAAAATATATCGGATACGAGCCGCCGCACGTTTTGCAAATACTCTCTTTTGATCAATGAGACGATTGTATCTGCGCTCAATCCCGTCAAACTCCCGATTGATCTGAAACAAGATCTCCATTGCCTCATCGCAGCTCTGTACTCCACGTTCATTTCTTCTCCACGCAAAAGAATCTGCCTCCAGCCCTTTTCTCCTCTGAAGCAACTCCTGCTTTCTAGCCTCATTTCCCATCAGATTCTGATCAATAAGCTCTTTCACCTCTTCTTTATACCGGTAAAAACTATCCGTTGTCGTCAAAATCGCATACTTTTGGCTATCTGTATTATTCATTTCCTGCACAAGCACTTCCTGAATTCCAAGAAATGTCTTCTGCTTCGTCATTTCCTCAAAAAATCCACGAATTCCTTCTTGCATATTCGAGAGCATCTGAAGCAATGCCTTCGAAGACTGCAGCGCACTTTTCAAAATCTCATTGTCCTTTTCCTTAGAAGAGTGGTATGTAAACAGATGGCTGTATATCGTCAACAGACTCTCACGCTCCATACTGCTTTCTTCATTATATAGTCTGCCAAATAACTCTGTGAACATCTGGCTGTAATCCGGAAATGAAACGACATAGCAGTTCAGAGATTCGTCATAATCCTTTCGGAGCCATCCCCACTCTTCCAGCTTTCGAAGCATCACTGACTCCATATTCGCCCGCGTGAGAAGTTCTCCCTCTTCCTCCAGGTCACTTTGACTAAAATCCATCGTAAATGTAGAAATCTCCATCTCGATCGTGTCCTGACATTCCTCTTCTGTAAGTCCAAGCAATGAATACGAACTTGCCGACTGCTCATAAAGTGCAATCAAAATCCGCTGAAAATACTCGACGTACTTACTGTTAAATAATTTATAAAACTCCTTTGGAATTCTGTTTTTTATACTCATAGATATTTGTCCTTTGTCTCTATATATGGTTCCGTTCCCCTTAACAGGTCAGTTTATATTTTCCCGCAAGTTCCTCATTCAAAACGGCCACTTCAATTCCCCATATTTTTCTATAGGTTTTTAAACGCTCTTTCAGTTCTGCCATTACACCTGGAAGCCATCTTTCATCCGCATTTTTTATGACGAGAACACACTTAATTTGAATACCCCGAAAACTTTTGATATCTAATAACTTCGTTCCTATCTCCGAAATATCTTCATATTTATCCAATATAGCTGCAATATAAATTTGTAATGACTCAATAAATTTATCTGTAATAGCTAAATAGTATTCCTCAAACTTTTTCTCTTTTTCTTCTGAGTCATATCTATTGTCTGAGTTTGGACAACTCTTTTTGGCTTCTAGAAATATGATACTATTTTTATTGTATCTCAAAATAAATTCTACCGTCTTTATCCCAGACCCCATTTTTTCATATAACTGCGAGTTCTCTATATGAAATAAGTTCATTTCCTCAAATTGACCAAATCTCATGTCTGATTCTGGTATTACTTTCACTGAAGCACCACCCCGATTTCCTCTCTGTACAGTTGACGAAAAGTATCCATAATAGCATTGTGTTCTAATAGTTCAAATTCTTTTTCTACCTCGCACTTTATTATACTTGTTTTATCCTTGTATAACGAAATATATTGAATTTCACTGTCTTTTTTCTTTTTGACTTCAATATATTTAGACAAAAAATAATCATGCGTGGAAACAAAAATCTGAACACCTTCACGTTCCAACATAATAAGTAATTCTGCCAAAACGGGAATATATTTAGGATTAATATTTGCCTCGGGCTCATCCCAAAATAAAACAGAACCTCTTTCCAATGTACCGTTCTTTATTAACTGCCACAATAATGCAATCTTACGTAATCCTTCAGCTACCAAATTAAACTCCAGCCTTGCCTGTGTACCTGGTTTAAGATAAAATCTATCATCGTGCAAAGCAACTTTGCCTGAACTGATTTTTTGCAAAAGCTCCAAATATTTTTTTCTTGCCCCTGTATCAACACCTCTTGATATATCAATCTTGGCAGCTGCAATAATATCAAGATACGTATCATCAAATTCTACATTTCCCATTTTAACTGCTGCATCAAGGTTCCATGCATTTGATAAAATTTCTTTTGCCGGAATGAATACACTTGTCAAATCTGACATCTGTTTTTCCCAATTTGGCTCAGTCTTAATCTCTGCATCCCATTTTTTTGTTTTAATAGAAAATGACATTCCGATTTTTGCTACATCTGACTCAACAGAAATTTTCGCCGTATTATTACCATTTTTTCTTCTATTTACAAGACGTCCGATACTGGACTGATCAGGTCTAAATAACATTACGCTTTTCTGCGAAAATGACACATCATGCTTTGATGCTTGACACGCAGCATACGCAATCTTCATAACATGCGTTTTCCCCACTCCATTTTCTCCTACTAGTACGTTCAACCCTCTACAAAACGGGATTGATATCTTCTCAAATACTGTAAAGTTCTCCGCTTCCATCTTTGTTAATGGCATTATTTTCACCTCACTAACTGTCTTTGCCGTTCCCATATTTCTAATCCTAAATATCATATCATGCAGTGAATCTTTTTTCAATCAAACGAAATATCAAACGCAATCCTTTCGCTGCCATTTGCAACGTGAATAATTCCGCATTTTTGAAATCCGTATTTCAGGATTGCCGCCTGCATTGGTTTGTTATCCTGATGCGTGTCAATCCTAAGATAACGGCATTTTGTTTTGCAAAAATCAAAACAAATTTTTGCAATCCCCTTTGCCTGTCCATCTGATGCAAGTCTGTGTATTGTTCCATATGTTTCTGCGCTGTGCCATGCACCATGCTCGATTTTCTGATATGTCGGGTCCTCTCCCACTATAAACGAAAACACACCTACAACTTTCCCCTGTTCCTCACAGATGTAACAATTTTTTTCTATAATATCCTTTTCAACTAGCTGCTGCCCCGGATAGCCAACCGCCCATTGTGTAGGATTCCCACTGTTCTCCATAAATACCCTTGCTTTTTCATATATCTTCATAATGGTTGGCACATCCGCCAACTTTGCCTGCCTGATTTCCATTTTTTCCTTCCTTTCCTTCCAATCTGTAACAGTTCAGTCATAACAGCTCGAGTTTACTGAACTGTTACAAAAAAATAGATACCTCATTCATCTGAGATACCTATTTTATCAGCTTTTTTCTTAAAACACTACTCCTAATAACATTTCAAATTGCTCTTAATCTAATATTTTCCCATCAATCGAAATCGTGACAACTTGCCATGGAATAAACTTTCCACTTTCCTTAAGTGCTTTTTTCGCAGCCATCTCAAGACCACCGCAGCAAGGGACTTCCATACGAAGTATTGTGACACTTTTGATATCATTATTCTCCAAAATCTGTGTCAGTTTCTCGCTATAATCGACATCATCCAGTTTTGGACATCCGATAATTGTCACCTTTCCTCGCATAAATTCCTGATGCACATTAGCGTAGGCATAAGCCGTGCAGTCCGCTGCAATCAGCAATTTCGCCCCCTGAAAATAAGGTGCATTTACTGGCACAAGCTTGATTTGACATGGCCATTGTGCAAGCTGTGACGGCTGGATTCCCGCCGGTGCTGCTTTTTTCTGATTTTCCAAAACGGCCTGTTCATCATACGCTGCTGCCTCTCGCTCTACAAAACGGATTGCCCCTGTCGGACATGTCGGAAGGCAGTCTCCAAGTCCATCACAATAATCATCACGAAGAAGTTTCGCTTTCCCATCTACCATACCGATTGCTCCTTCATGACAAGCCGCTGCGCAAGCTCCGCACCCATTACATTTATCTTCATCAATCTCAATAATTCTTCTAATCATATTTTTTCCTCCTTGCATTTGTAACCTGAGTATAATATAATCAATCCAATAATTCAGTGGTTATAACCACGGAAATGAGGATTTTATGAAAAAAATTGAATCAGTTTTATTTCAGGGCATTACGGAAAATGAGTGGATGCACATGCTGGATCTTGGCTGCATGCGCACACAGCACTTTGCAAAAAATACTATTATCTTTCACACCGGAGAACATATCCATGAAATCGGTATCGTCTTAAGCGGAAGTGTCAATATTGAAAATATTGATCTCTGGGGCAACAAAAGTATTTTAAGCAATATTTCAGCAGGACAGGTATTCGCCGAATCCTACGCGCTCTGTCAAGAACCGATGATGGTTGACGCAGTCACTGCCGAAGCTGCTGATATCCTCTTTCTAAATATCGCACCTCTGAAACAGATTCAAGATAAAGAGAGCTGGAGTGCTAAAATCATGCAGAATATTCTCTATATCTCTGTGCAAAAAAATCTAATACTTTCCAGACGCATTTTCTGCACTACTCCTAAAACCGTTCGCAGTCGTCTCTTTATCTATCTTTCTACAGAAGCGGCAAAATCCAAAAGTACAACATTCCAAATTCCGTTTGACCGTCAGGGACTTGCCGACTATCTCAATCTGGATCGCAGCGCCCTATCGAAAGAGCTTGGAAAGATGCGCGACGAGGGGATATTGGAATTCCATAAAAACAAATTCGTACTTCATACAAGGCCAGCGAAAATATAGTTTTATCCCACTAAATATTAACTACTCTTCTCTCCAATACAAACCGACGAAAGTTCTGCACTGCAGGCGGCATAAATACACGTTCGTCATGGACCATAAACAGCACCTGTTCACAGTTTGGTGAGACAATTGGAAGAATTTTTACATCCAGCTTTAACAGCAGATCCATGTACGGAACAATCGCAATCCCAAATCCCTGTGCAACCAGACCTGCAATCACTTGATCTTCTTCGGTCTCATAGGCAATATTCGGTGTCTCTCCAATATTCAAAAACATCTGATCGATCACACTGCGAATACCTGCACTTTTCTCAAAATAAATCTGTGGATACGAGACCGTCTCCTTCAGATCAATTGTATCCTGACCTACCAGCGGATGGTTCTTGGGAGTTATCAATACCAGATTCTGCTTTTGCACCGGGGTCGCACTTAAATTTGCCTTTTCAGATGGCTGCGAACAAAATACCAAATCAAATTTTCTGCTCTCTAAACCATCTAAGAGTGTCTGCGTTGCCCCCGTATGAAAGGTAAATTGTATATCTCGCTCTTTATTTTCCCTCAAAAATTGCGCAGCCAGCTTCGGTATATACTCAATCCCTAACGTGCGAAGCATACCAAGGCGAATGACACCTTCTCCCTTTGCACTCCGATGAATCGAGGCAACTCCTGCATCTAAAGTAGATAACGTGTGCTCTGCACAGACAAGAAACTCTTCTCCAAATTGTGTCAATGTCGTATTTCTCCCATTTTTTTCAAACAGCGGAATTCCCAATTCCTTTTCCAGCTGTGTCACCGCATGGCTCAGACTCGGCTGTGTAATGCATAACTGTTCTGCTGCTTTCGTGTAATGTCGAACATGTGCCAGCGTGACGAAATAACGTATATAAGACAGATTCAATGATACCGCCTCCTTTCTTACCGTCAGTATATCACCGCATAATAGACACAGTCTATAGTTTGATTAAAATTATTCATTTGATTAATCACAAATAATTTTATACACTAGAAGAAGTTTGAAATGATTTTATTCACGTCAAAAACAAGAGACAAATGTTGTATCATAAGGAGGAAGGTCAAATGAAAAGACCAATCACAAAAGAAGAGCTCCCCATACTTTCCGGTGAGTTAGCTCTTGCAATTAACATTATCATCAACAGCTTCGCAGTAGTGCTCATGCTGTATTCCGGTGCCGGAATTTCTGCGATTTCCAGCGTACCATTCGCTTTTTCGGAGGTGCTTCCCCACTTGTCACTTGGGACATGGACATACCTCTTTCAAGGACTTCTCGTCTTAATTCTGATGTTTTTGCAAAAACGCTTTGTCCCACAATACCTTTTTAGTTTTGTAGTCGGATTTTTATTCGGACAATTGGTGGATGTCCATGAACTTTGGATTCATATCCTTCCACAAACCATGTTTTGCCGCATTCTTTATTTTATAATCAGCTATCTGTTACTCAGTGTGGGAATTGCGCTTTCCAACCGGTGCGGTCTGCCTATCGTTCCTACCGATCTTTTTCCTAGAGAAGTATCACAGATTTCCGGAATTCATTATCCAAGGATTAAAATTTCCTTCGATGTACTCTGTCTGGTAGCCACCGCATGTATGACAAAACTTTTTCTCGGACATTTGGACGGTCTCGGAATCGGAACTGTTTTAGCTGCACTTACCATTGGAAAAATGGTCGGGATTATTGGCAGCTGGCTGGATAAACATTTAGTAAACGCACCATAGTGCGTATATTGAATTCCCTCTAGTTATTTGAGAAAATAGACTCAACAAATGATACTTGTCAAAAAAGTTTAGTCTAAAAAATTTAGCCTAAAGTTTCGACAACATGGAGGTGGTCTATTACGAAAACTCAAACAGCTATAGTTGCACGTAATTGCCGATTACAGGAATGGGCTCAAATGATTCAGGATTGCCAGAATCGTCCGATCGGTGTAACTGTCAGTGAATGGTGCCAAGCACGGAAGGCAATCGGTAAATATGTGCACACTTACAACTTTGAACGTTGTCATTCTGCACTCAATAATCAAACACCGGCATCCTGCTATTATCCGATTCTGTTACTGGATGATCATGCAGCCTAAGGGGGGATTTTCTCCCCTACCCAGTTACATATATCAGTTCATTATAAAAAGCTTAGATTTTTGTCTTGACAACTGAACCACTATATGATGTATCTTGATAAGCAGATTGTCCTATATGAGTATCAACCTACTCGTAATG
>ERZ791785.120-NODE-120-length-88131-cov-11.096031_pt1 | contig 88131 bp, 83 predicted proteins | sample MGYA00509947_ERZ791785 | MGnify/ENA primary metagenome ERZ791785 (study PRJEB30046, sample SAMN00791982) | human gut metagenome | study: EMG produced TPA metagenomics assembly of the A metagenome-wide association study of gut microbiota in type 2... | reverse complement strand
TAATTTTATCTTACATCAGTTTGGAGGTTTACACAAACTTTGGGATGCTCCCGTATAAAAAGCAATTACTGCATCCATTGTTTCATCCTCAATAAGAATTATCAGCATTACTGAATTTTTATTAAACATTATTGTTAATAGCACCTGCTCTTTGGTCCTTAAACCACGGACAGCCTACATTTTCGACTGCAATACTCATCACCACACACATGCTGTTTTGCACAGGAGGTAGCATATATACAATCCTTACCACACAGATATGGCATTTTAACCTTTGTTCTATTTTGTTTTACTTCTCTGGTTATACTTGATGTGCTTCTGTCTAATTCTTTTGCTATTTTACTAAAAGATTCCTTGGCATAAATACCAGCTTCAATTCTTACTCTTTCCTTAAATGTTATTCGATTGTAATTACTCATTTAACTCCTAACCGCAGATAGTAATCACCTCGAATAATATCACATAAAATACCTCCCTTCTGCAAAAGTTATTGCAACAACTTTTTAAAAATCACAATGATTTTGTTGCATTAACTTTTTCAATTAAGGAATTTTTCAGGAGGTTATAATTATTGAACGCTAAGGAGTTGGAAATACAGCACAATCTTAAAAAATGGACAGCCATACAGCTAATACATGGAATATTAATGGATTTGGTCAGTTGAAAGATGGAAGAGGTAATATTCGTCCTGTAACGATCATTATGCCAACAATAGCAATGAAGGCATTAGAAACTTTTGATAAAAAAATGGATACCTTGAAACAGCAGAGGGAAGAAAACAATTAGAAGATTATTTCCTTAAATGTTTAGATAAAAAAATCCATGAAGCAAAACATGGGACTTTAGGTGTTACTTATTTCTATCCTGAGGTTACTGCGGAGAAGATGAGTTCATATCGAAAGAAGCAGTAAATGTTAAGCGCATAGGTACAGGAACTGTGGTATAATGTGCCTATGTGGAATGAATATGTTTTGCAAATCGAATTTTGTGGAGAATCACCGTTATGATTAGAGAATTACAAAGGGATGATATAAATAAAGTTGCAGATATATGGTTGAATACAAATATAAAGACGCATAATTTTATCCCCGCCCAATACTGGAAAAGCAATTTCAAAGCAGTAAAAGAAGCATTGTCACAAGCAGAAGTTTATGTGTATGAGTATGATAAAGAAATACAGGGCTTTATAGGATTAAATGATGAATATGTTGAGGGTATTTTTGTTTCTGGTGAAATGCAATCGCAGGGTATAGGTAAAATTCTGCTGAATTATGTAAAGGATAAAAGGAATAAATTGCTCTTGAACGTATACAAAAAGAACGCACGGGCAATATCCTTTTATCAAAGAGAAGGATTTGAGATTCAGCATAGTGGATTAGATGAGGCTACCGGAGAAAAAGATTATGTAATGACATGGCAAAAGGAGAAGATATGGAATCAGATATAATTAAAATCAGCCATCTGAATAAAAGTTTTGGCGAGGTAAAAGCAGTAAATGATTTGAGCTTTCGTGTGAAAAAAGGAGAATTGTTTGCGTTTCTTGGAGTAAATGGTGCAGGGAAAAGTACAACTATTTCTATTCTTTGCGGACTACAAAAAAAAGACAGCGGAACTGTTCAGGTAAACGGAATAGAAACTGATAAAGCCGGTGCACAGACAAAAAGAATGCTTGGTGTTGTATTTCAGGATAGCGTACTTGATAAACCTCTTACAGTGAAAGAGAACCTGATGAGCAGAGCTGCTTTGTATGGCATTACAGGAAATGCCTTTGATAAGAGATTGCAGGAGTTGGTCGAGATTCTGGATTTTGACGAGTTTTTAAACAGACCGGTAGGTAAGCTGTCGGGAGGTCAGAGAAGAAGGATTGATATTGCCCGTGCATTATTGCACAGACCAGAGATTTTGATTCTTGACGAGCCTACTACAGGACTTGATCCGCAGACAAGGCAATTAATCTGGAATGTTATTAAGAAGCTTCAGAAAACAGAAAATATGACAGTGTTTCTGACTACACACTATATGGAAGAGGCTGCTAATGCCGGGTATGTTGTGATTCTTGACAAAGGAAGTATTGCAGCAGAAGGTACACCGTTTGAACTGAAAAATGCTTATGTGCAGGATATAGTATCTGTTTATGGCGTTTCTGAAGATGAAATAAAGTCATTGAACAGAGAATATAAAAAAATCCGTGACGGATATCAGATAAAAGTAAGAAATACGAAAGAAGCAACGAAGCTTATTGTAGAACATCAGGAGCTGTTTAGGGATTATGAGGTAGTAAAAGGCGGTATGGATGATGTATTTCTTGCAGTTACAGGAAAAAAGCTAGGAGGTGAACGCGGATGAGAACAGTATTGGCATTAATGAACAGAAACAGAAAATTATTTTTTAAAGATAAGGGTATGTTGTTTACATCAATGATTACACCAGTTATTCTTATTGTTTTATATGCTACATTTCTTGCAAAGGCTTTCAAAGATTCTTTTACAGCAGCGATTCCGGATATGATTACGATTTCGGACAAACTTATTAATGGAACCGTGGCGGCACAGCTGACAGCATCACTTATGGCAGTGAGCTGTATCACTGTAACATTCTGTGTGAATCTGACTATGGTGCAGGACAAGGCAAATGGAACAAGAAAGGATTTTAATGTTTCACCGGTTGGCAGTGGGAAAATTTATTTGGGATACTTTCTGTCAACAGTTGCTAATTCATTGATGGTCAATGGACTTGCGTTTGTATTATGTGTGGGATATCTGTTTAAAATGGGATGGTATATGAATGCAGCAGATGTATTATGGGTTTTATTTGATATGATATTGCTCGTCCTGTTTGGAAGTACGCTTTCAAGTATCATTAGCTTTCCGTTGACAACACAGGGACAGCTTTCGGCTGTAGGTACAATTGTCAGCGCAGGATATGGTTTTATATGTGGTGCTTATATGCCGATTTCAAATTTTGGTTCAGGTCTTCAGAAGGCACTGTCTTATCTTCCTAGTACATATGCCACTTCATTGATTAAGAATCATATGCTTCACGGAGTATTCATGGAGATGGAGAGAAAACATTATCCGGATGAAATGGTTGAAGCGATAAGAGATACTCTTGATTGCAATCCGGTATTTCATGGAAATGTGGTAAACGTAAATCAGATGATTGGCATTATGCTGGGAAGTATAGCTGTATTTGGAATTATTTATTATTTTGTTACATTGCTGTCAGAGGGTAAATGCAGGAAAAACAGATGAAGCATCACTTAATAACTTATATACAGCTTATGTAACAGATTAAATAAAATGGATAATAAAGTAATAAAAATGTACAATATAATGCACAAATATAATTATTATTATATACAAATTTAAATAAAAAATTCTGCAAACGCTTGAAAATACTGGGATAAGACAGAAATATTTAATCTGATTAATTTGGAGTTGACATTATATATTAAACAGAATAATATAAAGTTGTACAAAATAATAAACGATTTAAAGAGCAAAGGAGCTTACAGGTGAAGCACTTTGCTCTTTTTTTGTTAATCATAAAATAGGAGGATTAATATTATGAAATTGAAAGACACAGGATTAACAGCACAGGATATTAAGGATAAAGTTAAAAAGTATATGATTGAAACTTATGAACGTTTTGATTTTCTTGCAGAAACAGCAGAAGGTATGTATCTGTATGACGAGAATGGAACACCTTACCTTGACTTTTATGCAGGTATTGCAGTTAATAATGCAGGAAGCAGAAATCCAAAGGTTGTAGCAGCAGTTAAAGACCAGGTAGATGATATTATGCATACATTTAATTATCCATACACAATTCCTCAGGCATTACTTGCCGAGAAGGTATGCAATACGATTGGTATGGATAAGATATTCTTTCAGAACTCAGGTACAGAAGCTAATGAAGCTATGATTAAAATGGCACGTAAATATGGTATTGAAAAATATGGTCCAAACAGATATCACATAGTAACAGCAAAGGATGGTTTCCATGGAAGAACATTTGGTGCCATGTCTGCAACAGGTCAGCCGGGAAATGGATGTCAGGTAGGATTCGGACCTATGACATATGGATTTTCGTATGCTCCATATAATGACCTTAAGGCTTTTAAAGATGCATGTACAGAAAATACTATAGCAATTATGATAGAGCCGGTACAGGGAGAAGGAGGCGTACATCCTGCAACACAGGAATTTATGAAGGGACTTCGTGAATTCTGTGATGAAAAGGGAATGCTGCTTTTAATTGATGAAGTACAGACAGGATGGTGCAGAACCGGTTCAGTAATGTCTTATATGAATTATGGTATTAAGCCGGATATTGTATCAATGGCAAAAGGCCTTGGCGGAGGAATGCCAATTGGTGCAATTTGTGCAACAGAAGAGGTATCTAAAGCATTTTCAGCCGGTTCACATGGAACAACATTTGGAGGCCATGCGGTATGCTGTGCAGCAGCACTTGCAGAGGTTAATGAGCTGCTTGATAGAGATCTTGCAGGAAATGCAAAGGAAGTTGGAGATTATTTTACATCTCTGCTTGAAAAGCTGCCTCATGTAAAGGAAGTAAGGCATCAGGGTCTTCTTGTTGGTGTTGAATTTGATGATACTATTTCAGGTGTTGATGTAAAGCATGGCGCATTTGACAGAAAGCTGCTTATTACTGCAATAGGAGCACATATAATCCGTATGGTTCCTCCACTTATTGTAAGTAAGGAAGAATGTGATAAGGCTTTTGAAATATTAAATGAAACTGTAAAATCGTTATCATAGCATTTGAAGGAAAGGGCGCGACGATGTGTTTCGTACGCCCTTTTTCAGTAAATATAATGAAGAAAAGGGGATAAAGCAAATGGCACATCTTGTTATAACTATAGGATGCGAATACGGTGCAAAAGGAAATCAGATTGGTAAAAAAGTGGCAGATAATCTCGGAATAAAATTCTATGATCGTGAGACGGTTGATGAAATTATCAAAGAAGTAGGAATTCCAAAAGAAATAATGGAAAAAGTTGAAGAGGGAATCACAATTGCCGGAAAAGGTGCAGAGGGTGATGTAAGAGGTTCGTTTTCAAAATATGCTGATCTGACGGAGCGTGCCATTCATGTCCAGAAAACAATTATCAGAAAGCTGTCCGACCGCGAATCATGTGTGATAATAGGTCGTTCTGCTGATTATATTTTAAAGGAGCATAAGCCAATTCTCAGGGTATTCATCTATGCTCCTGATGAGGTAAGAATTAAAAATGTTATGGAAAGCCATAGCATGTCAGAGGATGATGCAAGGCTTTTTATCATTGAAAAAGATAAGCGCTATCACAAGCGTCACATGGCATTGACCGGAAGCAACCGTGGTGACCGTCATCGCAGGGATATGCTTATCGACAGCAGTCTCTTAGGAGTTGATGGAACTGCAGGACTGATAGAAAATGTTGCAAAAATACTTATGGAAAAGGAGGAGGCAAGCCATGGAAAAGAAGAAATCTGAATTTGATAAAGTGCTTGGCGCATGGGATATCCTGGTAATCGCATTTGGCGCTATGATAGGCTGGGGCTGGGTTGTTTCAACCGGAAGCTGGATTGAAAAAGGTGGAGTTATTGGTGCGGCGCTGGGATTCATTATTGGCGGAATCATGATATTCTTCGTAGGCATGACATACGCAGAACTTACAGCAGCAATGCCACAGTGCGGCGGTGAGCATGTATTTAGTTACCGCGCAATGGGCGCAGTAGGTTCATTCATATGTACATGGATGATTGTACTTGGATATGTCAGTGTAGCATGTTTTGAGGCATGTGCATTTCCAACAATCATCACTTATCTGTGGCCAGGTTTCCTTAAAGGATACCTGTATACGGTTGCAGGCTTTGATATCTATGCATCATGGCTTATCGTGGCGATAGTACTTGCATTTATAATTATGGTAATTAATATCCTCGGTGCTAAGACAGCGGCTATATTACAGACAATTCTTACGTGTATTATCGGTGGCGCCGGAATCCTGCTTATAGTTGCATCAATAATCAATGGTTCTGTTGATAATATGAGCGGTCAGATGTTTGCAAGCTCTAATTCGGGGGTCAATATCAAGGCAATTATTGGTGTTGCATCATTATCACCATTCTATTTTATCGGTTTTGATGTAATACCGCAGGCGGCAGAAGAAATTAATGTTCCTGCAAAGAAGATTGGTAAAATCCTTATACTGTCAGTGGTTCTGGCTGTAATTTTCTATGCACTGATTATCATTGCAGTTGGTTTTGTTATGAACCCACAGGCAATCAGCGATTCACAGAATGCAACAGGGCTTGTTACAGCAGATGCGATGGCAGCAGCATTTAATACTAAGATAATGGCTAAGGTAATTATAGTCGGCGGTATGTGCGGTATTGTCACATCATGGAATTCATTCCTTCTTGGTGGTTCGCGTGCAATGTATTCTATGGCGGAATCATATATGATTCCTAAGTTCTTTGCTAAGCTGCATCCGAAGTACAAGACACCTGTAAATGCACTTATCCTTATAGGAATACTTACAATGCTGGCGCCTTTTGCCGGCAGAAAAATGCTTGTATGGATTAGTGATGCCGGTAATTTTGGCTGCTGTGTTGCATACTGCATGGTTGCTCTTTCATTCATAATCTTAAGAAAGAAAGAGCCTGATATGCCAAGACCATACAAGGTTCCTGCATACAGATTCTTCGGAATTATGGCAGTTATCATGTCGGGCTTTATGGTTGCAATGTACTGCATTCCGGGAAGCGGCGGAACACTTATTGTACAGGAATGGGGAATTGTATTTGCCTGGTGTGCATTAGGAGTGGTATTCTACATATTTTGTAAAAATAAATATCAGGATTCATTTGGTATTCTTGTTGAGCTTATATCTGACGAGGACGCAGCTTCTCTTATGCCAGAGGCTGACGAGCCTGAGCTTGATAAGGCTATTGATGAAGCAATTGATCGTGTACTGGCAAGGAAAGCCGGTTAATCAGAAAGGAAGTATTATCTATGCAAATGTTTAATTTTTCAGTACCACAGGACATAACAGTAGGAAAGGGCAGCCTTACTAAGCTGCCTGAGATAGCCGAAAAGCTTGGAGGAACACATGCACTTATTATTTCAGGTACACATATTGAAAAAATGGGACTTGTGAAGAAAGCAGCAGATTATCTGGAGTCAGTAAACGTGATTGTAGATACATTTACTGATATTGAAGCTAATCCATCAGTCACAACAGTTGAAAAGGCAGCAGATAAATTCAGGGAATCCGGAGCTGATTTTATAGTGGCATTTGGCGGAGGATCTCCAATGGATGTTGCAAAAGCAGTGGGAATTGTAGCCAGATATGGAGGAAGTATAACTGATTATGAAGGTGCACATAAGGTTCCCGGACCTATTATTCCTCTGATTGCTATACCAACAACAGCGGGAACAGGTTCTGAGGTAACAGCATTTTCTGTAATTACTGATCACAGTAGAAATTATAAACTTACTGTTTTCAGCTATGAAATACTTCCTAAATATGCTATTCTTGACGCAGAACTTATCACAACAGCACCTGAAAGTGTTGCTGCAGCCTGCGGCATTGATGCATTTATTCATGCGGAGGAAGCGTATATTTCAACTGCTGCTTCACCATTTTCGGATGCGATGGCTGAAAAAGCAATGTATTTGATTGGCAGGAATATCAGAAGATTTGTGGCAAATAGAAAAGACATCGAGGCTGCAGAAGCCATGATGACGGGTTCATTATTTGCAGGAATTGCGTTTTCATTTGCAAGGCTTGGAAACGTACATGCCATGAGTCATCCGGTCAGTGCATTTTTTGATGTTCCGCATGGTATTGCAAATGCGGTTCTGCTTCCGATAATAGTTGAATACAATGCTTTGGCTGATCATGGTAAATATCGGACAATATACAACGATATAAGTCCGGTTCAGGTGAATGGAGAAGAATTTAAACCAGCTATGCTTGTGGATGCAATAAAAGAGTTATGCTCAGATATCGGAATTCCAGAAAATCTTACTGTTGCGATTAACAATGCAGCTAAGAATGGTATAATATCAAATGATGAAATAGAAAATAAAATTGAAGCAATGGCGCAGGATGCTATGAAAAGTGGAAATATTGCAGTTAATCCAAGGGCTTCCAGTCAATGCGATATAGAAAGGCTTTATAGAAAGGCATTATAATTAAGTGAGGAATTAATTATGAACACAGACTATCTGTCACAAAATGTGTCTGAAAATTTAAAAAGAATACGTCAGTCAAAAGGAATGAGCCTTGAACAGGTTGCAGAGCAGACAGGTGTCAGCAAAAGCATGCTGGCACAAATAGAAAGAGGAACAGCTAATCCATCGCTTGGTGTACTTGGAAAAATTACAAGTGGTCTTAGAATAGAATTTCAGACACTTATAAATCAGCCTAAGCAGGAATACTGTCTGGTAATACCGGAAAATCTTATACCAACGAAAGAACTTGAAGCACAATATAAAGTATGGACCTGTTTTCCATTTGAAGATTCACAATCCGTTGAGGTATATCGTATTGATATAGAACCGGGAGGTGTGTATGTTAGTGGAAGCCACGGCGAAAAGACCCGTGAATATATCTCGGTAATTGATGGCACACTAACGATAGATTGTTATAATCATCTGCAGCATATAAAAAAAGGGCAGGTATATAAGTTCGAGACCGACCAGCCTCATATATACAGGAATGATGGTATGAAAAAGGCAAGCTGTGTGTGTTTCTTTTTGGACTATACCAATATAAAGTAATTATCAGTATGTTACATTTTGGATAGATTATACATGATAAGACGAGGAAGTATTAATATTTCCTATGCTTGTAGTTACTGATCAGAAAGGACTGTTTATTCAGCATGTTTTAGCACGGATTTTTCCGTGCTTTTTATTTTGCTTTATAGGACTTACTTAGTAAATGGATTATTTTTGTCGCCTTTTTAGCGACCATTAAGATTTTTAGGAAGATAAAATGTATATATGTATGATTTATTAAGCGTAATAGTTTTGTAAGTGTATAAAAAATAATCTGCTGGTTTAAAAAACAGACCCAAAGTGCTATACTATCTAATATCAGACGGTGAAGAAGGCAGAGAGAAGATAATCATTTATAGAGTTGGAGAGGGAGAACATAAATAATATGCAGCAAAAGAAACTGTTAAGTCTAATAAGACAGGCTATAAAAGATTATAATATGATAGACGAAGGCGACAGGATAGCTGTAGGCGTTTCAGGAGGAAAAGATTCACTTACATTATTATATGCAATGAAGCTGATTCAGAGCTTTTACCCTAAGCATTTTGAACTATATGCAATTACATGTAATGTCGGATTTGATGGTATGGATTTTACAGGTGTTAGAAAATATTGTGAGAGTCTTAGTGTACCATATGAACAGGTATATACTAATATTGCAAGTATTGTATTTAATGATAATAAAGATGAAAGACCTTGTTCTTTATGTGCTAAGTTAAGAAAAGGCGCTATGTATAAGCGCTTAGGTGAGCTTGGTATAAATAAGATTGCATATGCACACAATAAGGATGATTTTATTGAAACAGCGCTTATGTCACTCATATATGAAGGAAGATTTTATGCATTTCCACCTGTGACGTATCTTCCCGAAGCAGGTATTACGGTTCTGCGTCCGATGATGTATGTTCCTGAGAAGGGGATTGTTAATTTTGTAACGGGCATGGGTATAAATGTAGTTAAAAATACCTGTCCGGTTGATGGCTCAACTAAAAGAGAGTATGCAAAAAAGCTTATGGAACAGATAAACAGGGAAAATCCCGGAGCAAAGGAAAGGCTTATGACGGCTATTTTAAATGGAGATTTTAAAGACTGGCCAGAGAAACGATAGTAAAGATGAGATGATAAAATGGAGGTATAATATGTACACAGCATTAACAATTGCTGGAAGTGATTCCAGTGGAGGCACAGGAATACAGGCAGATATCAAGACTATGACAGCTAATCGTGTATATGTGATGAGTGAATCACAGCTTTAACTGTCCAGAACACAACCGGAGCAAGACTTATAATTGAGGATTCTATAAGTACATTAAAGAGCAGATTATTACCACTTGCAACGGTTATTACACCTAATATTCCAGAGGCAGAAGTCCTTTTTGGAATGAATATTAAGACAGAGGGGGATATAGAATATGGCTAATAGCTGGATTTTTCCAAGTAATAATTATGGTACAGTTATAGGTATTGGTGAGGCAAGTATAGAAACTTTTAAGGGTTCACCATATAAGTCTTTGTCAAGAGAAATATGTCAAAATTCTATGGATGCACGTTTAGATAAAAATAAACCAGTTGTTATAGAATTTTCCTGCTTTTCAATTGAGAATAGAGAAGTTCCAGATTATAGTACACTGAAAAATTCTATCAATTCATGTTTGGAATTTTGGACAGAACAGAAGAATAAAAAAACAATGAACTTTTTTAAAAAGGCAAAGAAAGTTATTGAAAGCAAATATATAAATGTTTTGAGAATAAGTGATTATAATACAACGGGATTACTTGGCTCAGATAAAGAATATAATACACCATGGCATAACCTTGTGAAAGCAGCAGGTGTATCTGATAAAGAGGGAGCTTCAGGTGGAAGTTTTGGGATTGGAAAAGCAGCTCCTTTTGCATGTTCAGATATTAGAACATTGTTTTATGCTACAAAAGATATTAACGGACTTTCTGCATTTCAGGGAATTGCAAAATTGGTATCATTTAGGGAAAAGGGGTTGTTTAAGGACAGAGACAGTATTACAGCGGGAACAGGATATTATAGTGCGGATAGAAAAAATAATCCATTGAGAGAGTGTCGTTCTATTGATCCTAATTATACAAGAGATGATTATGGCACGGATATATTTGTTCTTGGATTTCGGGATAATGAAGACTGGAAATCTGAAATAATAAATTCGTTACTGGAAGATTTTCTCATTGCTATATTTAATAATGAACTGGTTGTAGTTATAGATGGAATGGAGATAAATGCAAAAAACTTAAGCGAGATTATCGAACAATTTAAAGATATGGCACCGATTGCATATAATTATTATCAGGTTCTTACAGACGAAAGAGCAGTAAAGATTGAACATGAGTTTACCGGATTGGGAACTATTGAATTACAAATCCTCTTGAATCAGGGACTTCATCGGAAAGTAATGATGTGTCGGAAAAATGGTATGAAAATATTTGATAAAGCAAATATTTCAGGAACAATTCAATTTGCAGGAATATGTGTGCTAAAAGATGAGAAGATAAATGAATACTTTAGGGATATGGAAAATCCGCAGCACAATGCTTGGGAGCCAGAAAGACATAGTATAGATTCTAAGTCAAAAGCAAAAAACAATATATCAATGCTGTATAGATTTGTGAAAGAATCTGTGCTTGATATTGGAAAGAAAACGTCAGTTGATGAAATTGATGCAGAGGGGATGGGAGAATACTTTGCTGATTTTGAGCAAATGTCTACAGAAAATTCTGGAAAAGAAGAGATTATAAGTACGCATACAAGTAATATTGATATTAATATTTTAAAGATTGACAAAGAAAAAATGGGATACGAGGCAATCTTGAATGGAGGCGCTGAATATCCTGAAGAAATAGATAGAGAAGAATTTGTAAAAGATTATGGAAACACAGGATCAAAAGATGAGTATAATGATGAAAAAAACGTATCTCATGCAGGAACTGGTTTTGGAAAAGGTGATGGTGATGCCTTGGGAACTAATGGGATTGGAAGAAATGCATTTTCGGCAAATTATGGCAATCTTTTTGATGAAGATAAAGTGATAAATATTGGAACAATGTCAGTCAGGTTGTTTATTTCGGATCCTATAGACAGTAAGTATACTTTAATATTTGAACCACGGAAAACTGCTGGAAAGGGATATTTGCAAATAAATCTTTCAGGTGAACAAAAAAATGTAAAAGTTTCTATTAGCAACGCAATAGACATTTTGAGTAATAAAATATTGCAGTGCAGGGAAAATAAAATTTTTATAGATAATATTGAAAAAAATAAAAAGAATAAAATAATATTTCAAATTGAATATGCGGAAGAATGCTCTCTGGAGGTGAACTTGTATGGATATCAGGCGTAGACTATATCCATATCCGGTACTATCGGATATGACCAATGATTATGTAAATAGCAGTTTCAGTATGGAATTGGAAGCCTCTCAGGGAATAAAAGAAATATGTTTTATAATCTCATTACAATTAGAAAATAAAGAAATCGAGCAGCTTATTTCTGATGATGAAGCAGAATATGTCATACATATTGAATGTTCATGTACTTCATATAGAACAGTTATTAAAACAGATGAAAGAAAAATACAAAAAAGAATTCCGGAACATAAATTGAATGGGAAGGTTACTATATGCGCTTTTATTGTTGCAAAAAAAGGAATACCTCAATATCATAATAGTTCGTTTAATAAGGACTATGGTGATATGCATTTTTCTCTTAATAGAGGAAATATTATAGGCATTGGTGGACAGATAAATATTGAAGTTACAAAAGAAGTTGAAGAACTTTCTAAAATCCCATCAATTTTTACAATTTGCAGATGTGCAGCTGATATTGATGAAAGTATGAAATTTGATATTACAGGAGAAAAGATAGCTATTACTTTGTGTAACAAAAGCTTTGAAAATTATAAAGTGCTTTCAGGATTTTCTGCTATGCTCCCTGTTTTACATTCCATGCTCATTGTTCCTGCACTTATATATACATTTGAAATGCTTAGAAAAGAGGGAATTAGTGAATTTGAGGATTTGCGCTGGTTTAAATCAATTAAAAGAACGTTAAATAAAAATAATATGATATTGAATGAAGAGTTATTAGATACGATACCATCTTTTGAATTGGCACAGAAATCTTTGGATTTACCAATAAATAGGGCATTTGATACACTGGTTTCTATGGATACGACAGATGAGGAGGAGTGAGATATGAAAGTACACTTTCTTACAGAAAATGCTTTAGAAGCATTGCGGGTGAACCTCAATGGAAATATTAAACACTATTCAGATAAAAGTAATGACTGGATATATAATTATTTTGGAGAAGAGTCTCCTTTTGTTGAATATAAACAAGAGTTTCCTGAATTTAAATTGTCTTTTAATGAAAATGATGATGTGGGAGAAAATGATGTTAAGAATACTATAGTATTGTACTCTGCAATGAAAAGTCTTACTGATACGCAGGCAACAGATGAAAGGTTATGGAGTGGGATGTGTCATTGTGACTGTTGGGATTTTCTGCAGATGAGATGGCAGGTAAAAGATTACAATGATTTATCTGAAGCGAAAGTAAGAACACGATTTTTCTTTGGTCAAAATAAAAAAAGATCTTTGATAACAAATAGTTTGTCGAAACTATGGTGGTGTGGTAGGCTTACATATGATGAACAAAGGGGAGATCCGTTTGAACTGACCAAATATCTAATTAATGATTACGCCACAAAAATGCTGATTATATTTTCCAATAATTACATAAGTAATCATGATATTACTGTAGGACTGTTTTCAGCATTGAAATATCTTGAAGACATTGGATATAAAATAAAAGGGAAAAACCATAGAAATATATACTATGAGGCAACTAAGTATCTTAATGTTTTGGGTGGGACATACATATTAGATTATTTTACATCAGAAGAATTAGAACAAAAAATTGTAAAATATATGATGTCAATTAAAGGAGCAAGTTGTACATAAAAGAAATGTAATCAAAGATAATATAACTATACAAGATTTTAAGGGATGTAGATGACATAGGGACTTAAGAAAGCATTACAAGTTATTGATTTGCAGAGGTATGTAAAGTTATTTAATATTTTTAAAGGCAAATCGCTTAGCTTTAAAGGAAATGAAAATATTTGGAGAGAGTTGGTGATAGTATGATGTATAATAACAAATTACCAGACACACCATGGCATGTTGGGTACGCAAAGAAAAAAGAAAATGATCCACGGAGACATAAGGCAAGATGTATTCATTATAGAGATGGTAAATGTGGTTGGAAAGCAAATTATTCAGGTAGATGTATAGGCTCAAGTCATTGTATGGATTATGTAGAATCACGTGAAGATTTCAAAGAACTTCAAGAGAGTAGAAAGACAGTTCAACAAATAGAAAGAGAGAATATAGATAAATATAAGAAAAATCTTGAGTTGAAAAAAGAAAAAATTGAGAGAGGTAATAGTCCATATAAACATGCAAAATGTGAAAATCTAACTCATTGTCTTGTATGTGATGAACATTTATATAAAGAGAAATATTCGTTAAAAAGATGTAAATATTGTGGTATGTTTTATGTAAATATTGAGGATTCTACAAGAGATGAGATTATGGATATAGTAAAGGCAGATCCAATATTTGTTATGAATATAAAAAGAAAGTTATAATATAAAATAATGCATGATATTAGTGTGAAAATAAGCCAGATGGATTATTTTATCACACAGCTGATTTGTGCCGCAGGCGTCATAAATCAGCCTTTATCGCAGAGCCAAATCTGATATTTGGCTCGCAATTCCTCTGGCATAAAAATGCCTGCAGAATGTGGATTAATATAACGTAGCTATTGATAAAACTGGGGGCAGCATGAAACCAAAGTATTCTAGACTTTATTACAGACATGAATTAAATAATGACGTATATCAGGAAATATCAGAATTTCTAAATGAAGGAATAAAGGTATTCTGGTTTGGAAACACATCTGATGTAAAAAGACTTAATACAGACTTTGATGCATTTTCAAAGGCTTTTTTTCTACAGACCTTCTGTATTGATAATCTGGAAGACGGTAAGGCTGGAACTATGCAGCCGGTTACAATAACAGATGGAGAGGATATAGACAATGACAGCTATAAAAGAATGATAATGGATTATCTTACAGAAGTAGTAGAGGCATTTAATGCAGCGCAGTATAAGGTTGAGCATTGTCATATACAGAATAATATTGTTGTTAAAGCATCCGCAGGAACCGGAAAGACAACGGTAATGATTGACAGGATACTTTATCTTATGCATATGGTTCCTGATTTGAAAATGTCTGATATATATATGATTACATTTACTAATGATGCGGCTAACCAGATGAATGAGAGGTTACAGGAGAGGCTTTTAAAGAAATATCAGCTTACTAAGAATAAAAAGTATTTAAGCTGGGTAGAACAGCAGTCACAGATGCATATTTCTACAATTGACAGTCTTGCCTATGACCTTTTCAGAAAATATGGAACAGGTGCAGGCTATGGAAGAAATCTTACAATCAGACAGCTTGAAAAAGAAAGAAAAGATTTATTTAAGGATTTATTATCTGACGAGCTTAATAATACGGAATCTATCAGTTCACAGATAGGTCAGAGTTATCTTATGGCAGTCAGGATTATAGATGATTTCTGGAAGGACATGACGAGGAAAGGTTATACTATATCTGAGTTATTACAGGCGGATTGGGGTGTCGATACAGGTATACGAACAGTTGATAATTTCCAAAAGATATTAAAAAATGTTCTCCTTAAGTTTGAAAAGAAATATGCGCAGTTAAAACTGGACGAAAACGCAATATCAATTAATGATTTATTTTTTGATTTTGGGCACTATCTGCTGGCAGGTAAGCTTGATTGCAAAGGACTTGATATGAAATATCTGTTTGTTGATGAATTTCAGGATACAGATACAACGCAGATTAAGACATTTGCAGCACTTGTAAAAAATGTTAATTCAAAGATATTTGTGGTGGGCGACAGAAAACAGAGCATATATTCTTTTAAGGGTGCAACAGATAAGGCTTTTGACATTTTAGATGAGTGTATGGCGGGGCAGCTTACATATTTTGAACTTGTTAATAATTACAGAACCAGTGCTAATCTTATGAGGGCAATGGAAAAGTATTTTTCAGGCTGGGATAAGCTTGGATATCTTGATTATAAGACGATGGTAAGACCGTTTAATACGAACCACGGAAGTCTTAATATCGAACAGTATGATTATACGTCTGAACGCGATGTGACAGATATTAATGCAATTGCAGATGCTTTAAATGAGCTTGAGCTGAATGTAAAAAATGGAAATATAAAAGATATGGGAAAAGCTAAGGTGGCTGTTATAGTAAGAGGTAATAAAAGGGCATTGGAGCTTGCAAATAAGTGCAGAAAAGAGGGTATGACGGTTGTTCTTAATTCTGATAAGCCATTCTTTTTATCAGATGCTGTAAGAGATTTTTATGCGCTTATAAGCTCATACATATTTGAGGATGTGCCGTTATATCTTTATAATTATCTTATGACACCGTATGCTGCATATAAGTATTCTTTTTCTATAGAAGAACTGGAATTATTACAAGCCGATAAGGGTAAGCTTAAAGAAGCATTAAAAGAATATTTGTCACAGACATGCTGGCTTAAATATAAAAGAGAGTTCAGACTTCGTCCGGTTATGTCAGTAATCAAACAGATTATTGAGGAAGAAGATGTGATTAATAATTATATTGCACTGGATAAGGCACATATGTATGGTGAAGACTTAAGCGTGGCAAAGAAAAATAAACAGGCATTAATAGATGCAAAAGTATATATGGCTAATCTGGACAAGCTTATGGAGCTTATTGAACAAAGATTTGATGGGGAATCTGTTACACTTTATGACATTTATTCATATTTATCATTAATGATAGCAACGAACAGGGATGAGCTGGAGCCTGATGTTGAACAGACTGACGATTATACATGTGTTTATATAATGACAATCCATAAGTCTAAGGGACTGGAATTTGATACTGTTGTAATGCCGTCTGTTGTAACACGTCTTGAAAAAAATATTGCAACAGAGATAATAACGGATGGCAAAAGTGTTGGATGGAATATAAAGAAGAAGTCTGGAAATATGACAAATGCCAAATATAAAGAAGTATTTAGAGTTGAAGCTGATAAGAATATAAAAGAGCAGGTAAGAATGTTTTATGTTGGAATGACAAGGGCAGTTAATCATCTTACAATTGTAGTACCGGCTGATAATGGATCATTTAACTGGTCATCACTTATAAGAAAGGTTGGATATATATATGAATAATAGAGTATATACATATACAGATATAATGCATATAAAGACTGCACCTTATTTTAGTGAGATTATTACGATGCCGCAGATTACATTGTCAAATGATATGGCTAAGTTTTTAAAAAAGGATATAAGGGCTGTTAAAAGAAATGTAATGAGCTTTGAGCAGCTTGTTAAGGAGCTTATACCCGGCTGGAATACGTCAGCACAAAGAATTCGTTATGCTGCTATTTTAAACGGTTATATGAGAGAACTGATACAAAAGGGTGATGAAAAGCCGGAAAAGGACTGGCTTATTGGCTGTAAGAAGAATATATATCCGGCAGTAAGCAATATTATTACTTTGGAGGAGGCAGGGGCAAGACCGGAAGATATAACTGCCGATGATAAAGATATAAGACTGTTTGTTAATATGTGGAAGTTACTGGAAAAGGAAGATTTAAAATCAGATATAAATAATCCTTCATATGAGACAATTAAAGCTTTCAGGCAAAGAATAAATGAATTAAAGAATACTAATTGCTTTGAAAATAATATTAGTAAAAGATTTAACTTTAATTCCGGCAAAGAGATTATTTTTAATGGATTTCAAAATTTCACACCAATGCAGAAGTTTATATATGACAGTTTTATTAATGCCGGATACAATGTACATGCCCTTATACAATATGACCATAGGTATCCATATGCAGGAGAAGTGTGGCATAATCTCTATAATAAAGAGAATGGCTATCCTGACATAAAGGAATGGAATATTCAGATTGATGATACCAATATTAATCCTATCGGAGAAATATTTGAAAAAGGTGAAAGGGTAAAAGCACCTAATCTTAAGCTTATAAAATATAAAAATACAATTGAATTTATTACCGATATAAAGAGAATAAAGGATGAAGGGTATTATATATATTGTTCAGATGATAAGGCAGCGAATAACATGTTAAAGGATTTTTATCCTGAAAAGTATGAGGCAAGAAATCTTTTATCTTACCAGATAGGTCAGTTTATATATGCATTACATGATATGTGGGATGATAATGTATGTGGGCTTGTACTTACTGATGACATACTAAGAAAATGTTTTACATCGGGCTGGCTGTCTGCACACGGCAAATCAAGCATGAGATATACAGAGGATTTAGAGAGAATACTTCCATTTTTTGAAGGTTGTATAACGATAGATTCATGGAATGAGCGTATCAACAGGCTTATGGGAATTTATGAAAATGTAATAGATATGTTTGAGGATACAATAACACCTGATAAAGAAGATATGATGACTGAAAGATTTGCCAGTCCGCTGAAAATTTTTAGCATGTTTTCCTTAAAAAAAGAGCGTCTGCTGGATGTGATAAATATTATAAGGCAGCTTACAGGTATGGCAGAGAAGCTTTTTGGAAGGAATGAACCAGTCAGTATATATGAACATCTGTCTAAGCTGGATTCTATTATATATTTTAATGATGGAATGAGTGAGGAGCTGTTCAGGGAAGAACGTGAAAAGGTAAGACGGATATTTGCAGCACTTGAAAGCAATAAGATTAAAGATTATATATGTTATCCGGGAGATATTGCAGCAGCCCTACAATCTTTTATGCGTGATGATTATGATGAGGCGAATAGGAATCAGCCGAAGTCTTTAGTATTTAATATCTTCCAGATTACAGTTGCGCCATTAGCAGCGGATGGAAAGGTTCACATTTGTCTGGCAGATATCAATAAGATGCCGTGGAATGAGGGAATTTATTCATGGCCAATCGATGAAAGTATATTAAAGGATATTAAAATCCACAATAAATATACACGAATAGATTCATGGATTAATAGTGCACATATAACAACCCTTGCAGGAAGAAATTACATTTTCAGTGCTTTGCAAAATCCTCAGGTAGAGATTTCATGGGTTGAGCGGCAGGGAGAAAAGATATTATCACCATCACCATATATAACCCTTCTGGACAGATTTTCTGATTGTAATATCAAATCAGAAAAAGTAAGAAATCTTAATCTTGAAAATGTAGTAACAGTAATGCCGCATAATCATATTAATGTTAAATACAGTTTTGAAACTAATCCATCAATTCATAATAATGATGACAGACTTGAGTATGCAGCATGTCCTATGAGATATGTATACAGCTATGTTTTAGGAAAAGGTTCTGTATTTAGGGGAGAATACCAGCAGACGAGAGCTATTGTAAGACTTATACAATCATTATATGAGCTTTTAGATGGAGAATATACGATAGAAGATACTGCCACGCAGGTATTTGAACTGTTTCCCGGAATAAGGAGCGCACAAAAAAGACAGATAACGGATGATGCAGTCAATTTTGGAACGGTGCAGTTAAACGGAAAGACTACAATATATAAAGATAAAGAATATTCTAATTACAGGTATAATATTATTTTTCCTGATAATGACGTGCTTGTACGTGCAATGGGAATATTACATGAATCAGAAAATGAAGAAATCAGAAATGCCGGAATCTATTTTGACAGGGGGTCTAATGCACACGGAGGTGTAAAAAACTGTGAGCTGTGTCCACATTCATATTATTGCAGGAAAGCTTTGTTTGGAGTTGATTATAAGGAGGACGCCGATGTTTGATAATAAATTCTGGGAAGCTGTAAATGGAAAATGGATGACGGATGCTGTAAAGATGTCTGCCGGTTCTGATAATCAGGATAATAAGACGGATATAAATTATGATAATATTAATACATTAGATGAACCGGAGGGGGTTGACTTTTTTAGCATGGATTATGAGGCTTCTGTTGATTCTATGCTGCATGGTGGGAAGCCCGTGCCGGACAGATATAATAGTAATGTATCGGATGAAATAATTGCCGGTAATGGCAGCCTGGATAAAGAAATTATAAATAAAGAAAATATCAATAAACAGGCAGCTATGTGTAAAATTAAAGAAAGTGATTATACTCCGCCAAAGAAAAAGCATAGTATTGATATGAATGTGTTTGATGAGTATATGAATGAGAGAAGTATAAACGGTTATATAAATGCCGCCAAACTTTTGTATAATGATAATATGCCGGATTCATTAAGACCGGTATGCAGGTCTATACTTGATAAACTTCCATCACTAGACGATGCAGTTGATAAATTTAAGAATGTCTATACTGCTGATATAAGCCAGTTTACAGAGATTTATATACCAGAATGTCTTGATTTAATAGCAGGATATTATGAATATGAAGATGCTAACGTAAGCGAAGAGGTTCTTAAAAAGACCAAAGAAGAGATTGGGACTACAGCAGCATCTTTAAATAATGCTTTGTCAGATAAGATTAATGAGATATATAATTTTGCATCAATAGAGATAATGGCGCAGGCTAAAGCATTAGAGGCACTTATGGGGACAGCAGGATATGTGAATCCGGATAATAAGATAATATAGGCTGATTAGCATATGGAAGTTCATATGTGAACTGGTTATTTGATTTAGAGCAGAACAAATAGCCCTTGATGGCAGAATGAAAATGTCATGTGCGAATTTTATTTATATTTTCGCTACAAAAATTGCTCAGAAATGAGGATTAATATGGGAATAACAGATAATATGGATAATGATTTTAATAATGAAAATAATAACTCAGACTTACATAGATTGACACTGGAGCCGGATAATAATGGTGAAAATTTTAACAATTATAATGCACCAGGGGCAGAAAGTGTAAATATTACAGAGGAGAAAAAGGAATATTCGGCTGGTTCTGTTGATGAATCTATGCTGACACCACAGGAAAGAGAACAGGTTGAGAATTTCTGTAAACAGATTAACCTGTCTGATGTAAGACAGATTAATTCATATGGAGCTAATGCACAAAGAGGCATAGCTAATTTTTCAACATCTATAACGTCAAGGGTTAAGACTCAGGAATTTGGAGAAGTTGGTGAATCGTTAAGGGCCTTAAGAGTTGCTATTGGCAGTACCATGGAACCTGAAAAGAAAGGAATATTAGGATTTTTAAAAAAGACTAAACAAAAGGCACAATACTGGATTGCTAATTATGAAACTGCTGAAACTAATATAAAAAAGATTGAAAAAGATCTGCAGAAACACCAGCAGGTACTTACAAAAGATGTATTCGTATATGATGAAATGTATAAAATGAATCTTCAATATTATAAAGAGATAACGATGTATATAATAGCAGGAAAGAAAGCTCTTGATATTGCAAGAAAGACAACGCTTGTAAGTTTAAAGGAAAAAGCACAGCTTTCAGGGGACCAGTTAGACATACAAAGATATAATGATTATGAAAATACCTGTTTAAGATTTGAAAAAAAGCTGTCAGACCTTGAATTGTCAAGAACAGTGTCAATCCAGCTTGCACCACAGATAAGGCTTTTACAAAATGCTGATCAGGAAGTAGTTGACAGACTTGCCTCAGATATTATTAATACAATTCCACTTTGGAGAAACCAGATGGTACTTGCTCTTGGAATAGAACATACAAGAAAAGCCCTGGATGCACAGAGTGCTGTTAATGAAATGACTAATGAACTTCTAAGAAAAAATGCAGAAACTCTTAAGATGGGAGCCATTGATGCGGCAAAGGCAAGTGAAAGTGGCATTGTTGATATTGAAACTCTAAGGAAATGCAATGATGATATTATAAGCTCAATAAATGAGGTTGTTAAGATCCATGAAGAGGGTTCAAGAAAACGTGCAGAGGCAGAGGTAGAAATCGTAAGGATTGAAGAAGAGTTAAAGCAGGCATTACTTGCGGCTGGTAACAGATAGTTTTAACGTAAAGAATATCATTGAAAATGCTGTTTATACATAAGAAAATATAATTTTAGGGATGATTATGATAAAGTGGCACAGCTTAAGGGTGGGTTGATTAACAGTGAACAGGTTTATTATGTATCTGAAAAAGATTAAAAAATGTAATTTATAAATATATAATGTTAATTATATTTATAATAAAATTTTAATAGTTCAATATATAATAATCTGATATAATGATTTTCATGCTTATATAAATATGCATACTATAATAAATTTTTGGAGGAAGCCAAGTGAGTAACGAAAACAAAAAATGTAAGGTTCATTATACAGGAACTTTTAACGATGGAACTAAGTTTGATTCATCATATGACAGAGGAGAGCCATTAGAATTCGTATGTGGTGCCGGAATGATGATTAAGGGTTTTGATGAAGCTGTAAAGGATATGGAAGTAGGACAGATAAAGGATATACATCTTATGCCGGAAGAAGCATATGGACAGCCTGACCCTGAGAATATTTTTACAGTACAGATAAGCAGCCTCCCGGGTTCAGAGGAGCTTACGAAGGGACAACAGGTGTATCTTTCTAATGAACTTGGACAGCCATTTCCTGTTAAAGTTGTTGAAAAGGATGATACGACAATTACATTTGATGCTAACCATGAGATGGCAGGCAAGGAGCTTAACTTTAAAATAGAGCTTGTTGAGGTTGTTTAATATAATTAAATAATGTATTTATAAGCAGGAATTTATTATTTTCATATAATAAACTCCTGCTAAAATATTATAGCCGGGGAATGTGAATTAAATGGCTCAGAGCCGGATGTATTAATCGTTAAATGTAATAAACGTATTAATCTGCGATAAATGTATTAATAAAATAAATGTATGGAAAAAATGTTTTAAATGTAGTATAATTTTTGTGGTCATCAGTCCCGGGAGGGGTGCTGTGTAAGCGGCATTGTTGGAGTCTAGGCTCACTCATATTTTTCCCGTAGAACTCGCAACAGCTGATGGTTTTATATGAATATTTAATATTGTAATACCGTAGCAGGGGATATACGGATATAGGAGACAAAATTATGGGCGAAGACAGAGTTAATGAGCTTTTTTGCAGGGAAAATGTAGAAAAAATAATAGTACCGGATATAGTAAAGGTTGATTTATTAAGCATAATAGAAGAAAAGTTAAAAAAAGCAGGCTTTTATTATAGAATAGCTTACAGAGTGAAAGCTGTTGATTCTATGGTAGATAAGCTGATATATAAGGATTATCAAAGACCGGGAACTGAGAATGAAGATAAGAAGATGCAGGATCTTATAGGAATAAGGATTATGCTGTATTTTACAGATGATGTTGATATCTGCCGTAATCTTTTAGATACTTTATTTGCAGAGCCGGGGGAATGGGTTACTACAGAGAATAATGAATATGAATTTAAGGCTATGAAAGTTAATGGAATATTCAGACTGCCGGCATATCTTAGCAAAACTATAGTTAATCCTGTTCTTTCTGATTATGTTGATGATACATTTGAAGTCCAGGTTAGAACTAATTCATTTGAAGGCTGGCACGAAATAGAGCATGATTTAAGATATAAGGGTTCAGCATTTGGCATAGGAAATGAAGCATTGGCACGTAAGATGAACAGTATTCTTGCAACTCTTGAATTATGTGATGATTCAATAGTTAAACTGTTAGAGGATCTTGGGCATCAGCATTATAAGGATAAGAAGTGGTCTGATATGATAAGATGTCATTACAGACTTAAGCTTGATAATGAGCTGCTTCATCCTGCGGTTCAAAAGGTTCTTGATGCTGATACTAACCTTGCCAAGATTTTCTTTAAGTTCGAAAGAGAAAAGGCAATAAGACAGTTATGGAATAATACAACAGACAGAGGCGTTGAACTGACAGTCACTAATATAATAAGGGTTGTCAATCAGATAGGACCTAATGATGAAAGATTACGGGAAGCATTTAATATCATAGACAATCAGAAGAATATCGAGTCCGATAATATTATAAGGCGGCGTAAGTTTGAACCTTTTAAGCTGCTTGGCAAGTTCAAGGTATTTCAGGCAGAGACTTATATAGATACAAGTAATTTGAGCACACATGCGGCATTTAAAAAGGCGGCCTCATATATATATTCATGGGTAAGATCAAGGTTTATTGAAGTATTTCCTGCTATGGGGGAGGCAATTACACCATTCTTTGCGGGACAGCCAGGATACATGGTAGAACTTCATTATGATGAAGAAAAATGTTATTTCAGGGAAACTACTTCGCATGTGGATTCAAAGATTGCAAGCAGAATCTGGATATCTAATGCGATAATAAGTCTTGATGATAACGGACTTAAATTTAATGTCAGTAATGAATATGCAGAGCCTGATGAAAGATACAGAGACAGTGAGAATGTGCTGTTTTCAAGACCTAATTTCTATGGTGAGATAGCAGATAATATAGGAATTATTGATGTAATACGTCTAAAAGAGGATGTAAGACATATAACAGATGTTAATTATAATAATATGAAGCTTCTTATAAAGGATACACAAAGAAAGTTTCCTGTTATTGTATTTATGGCAGAGGATATGGCATGGATTGATAAGTTTGATGTCAATTATTTTGCTTATCTTGTAGGATATTATGCTCATATATGCATGATTGATGATAAATCACTGTGCAGCGAGTTTGCAATGGAATATGGACTTGATATGGATAGATTTCAGGATTCCATAACGGTATTCTATCCGGGCAGATGTCCGCAGACAAGCTATAAATCTGATATTATAGAGACTACATTTGAAGTAATTAAGCTTGAGCAGAAGCGTTACTGGAATGAAAAAGGATGCCGGGCATACAGAAGGCAGCTTGTAGCACAGATAAGAGAGAATAATATTGAAGGTTAGTGATTAAATATAATAAATATTTACTCAAAAAACAGTTGTTTTTTTAAATAAAATGCAATACCATATAAAAGCATAATTAAAAATGTAATACGCAGATATGCGGGAATGGAGAAATATAATGGACAATACAAAATTAGCACAGCTTTTATTTCCAGAGGTGACACATACACCTGATTACTATGAGGAGAAGTTTCCATATAGAAAGCTGCCAAATAAAGCAGAAGTAACAAGAATGGCACCAAGCCCTACAGGATTTATTCATCTTGGTAATCTGTATAGTGCATTAGCAGATGAAAGAATTGCACATAGGAATGGCGGCGTATTTTACCTTAGAATTGAAGATACAGATGAAAAGCGTAAGGTTGATGGTGCAGTAGAAACAATTATTAATGTATTGAGATATTTCGATATAGAATTTGATGAGGGTGCAGGTTTTGATGATGATGCACCACAAAATGTCTATGGACCATATTTCCAGAGACAGCGAGTTGAGATATACCATACATATGCTAAGAGTCTTGTAGAAAGAGGACTTGCTTATCCTTGTTTTTGCACAGAGGAGGAGCTTAATAAAGTAAGGCAGGAGCAGGAAAATGATAAGGTCCTTACAGGTTATTATGGAAAATATGCAGTATGCCGTAATCTTACATTTGAACAGATTGAAGAAAATATAAAGGCTGGCAAGCCTTATGTATTAAGACTTCGTTCACAGGGCGACCCTGAAAAGGAAATAGTCTTTAAGGATGCTATTAAGGGAGATATAAAGCTTCCTGAAAATATCCATGACATTGTATTATTAAAGAAAGATGGTATACCGACATATCATTTTGCACATGCAATTGATGACCATCTTATGAGAACAACTGTTGTTATAAGAGGTGGCGAGTGGCTTGCATCAGCACCAATTCATTATGAGCTTTTCCATGTATTAGGCTTTAAGATGCCTAAGTATGCCCATACAGCACATCTTATGAAGTTTGATGAGGAAACGGGTGGAAAGAGAAAGCTTTCAAAGAGAAAGGATCCGGAACTTTCTCTTGATTATTATAGAAAGGATGGATATCATCCATATTGTATGAAGGTATATCTTCTTACACTTCTTAATTCTAATTTTGAAGAGTGGCATGAGAAGTTCCCTGATAAGGATATTAATGAGTTCCCATTTTCTGTAGAAAAGATGAGTCAGTCAGGTGCTTTATTTGATAAGGATAAGCTTCATAATATCTGTAAAAATGAGTTATCTAAGCTTTCAGAGAATGAAGTATATGATTTCCTTTATGACTGGGCAGTAGAAAATGAGCCTGAAAAAGCAAAGATATGGTTTGCAGATAAAGAAAAAATGCTTGGAATTTTAAGACTATATATGGGCGTTGGAATGAAGAGAAGAAGAAAAGACTTTATGTATGCAAGACAGATATTTGAAATGATTGGTTATTTCTTTGAGATGGGTTCAGAAGAGAAAGATGAATTCAGACTTGATAAGGAAACTGTTAATACTGTATTAAATGAGTACCTTGAAATGTATAACCATGATGATGATAATTCAGAATGGTTTAATAAGTTAAAGGCAATTGCTGATAAACATGGTTTTGCTTCCGATATGAAAGCTTACAAGGCTAATCCGGAACAGTTTAAGGGCAATGTATCAGATATAGCTGAGATAGTAAGAATAGCAGTAACAGGAAGAGCTAATACACCTGATTTATGGTCAATTGTACATGTAATGGGTGAAGGACAGATGAAAGACAGAATAAAAAAAGCTATGATGTAATATATTTTTTATAATATAAATTGGTATATGTATAGTTTTTAAAATATATCTATAAAATATGAAATGTAGAGTGTAGACATATTTGGAGTAAATTGTCTGAATTTAATTCGTGACAAAAATTTGTTACAAATTGGACATTTTATATTAATTTTTTATAATGTTATTGCTTTGGCAGTAATAAAACCCGGAAATGAGGACAGGCATGAATAAGATTTTTAATAGTATTAATATGCATAATATTGACAGCAATACGAAAAAACAGATAGAAGAGCCTGGCTGGAGAGTGGCAGCGGGAGAAGAAGAAAAGATATTCTTAGAATATTACCTTTCGGGCAAAAAGGTCAATAGAATAAATAATGCTATAAGAAATATTCTCGTGGTTGCTTTATTTATATCAGTCGGAACTGCGGGTTTTGAACTGGCATTTAAAACTGATGCTTCGTATGACCCTGTTCCATCTGTTATAGGTATTATTACAGCATTGTTATTATGGCTTATTAATGAAGTTGTAAGAAAGATAATACAAAGAAATATAAAAAATAAAGTACAGGGAAATATTTATGTCATTGATGCAATGGCACATCCGGCAGGTGATAACAGAGTAGTTGTTTCACTTAATGATGACACATATAATACAGAGCGTTTTGTATATAATGAATCAGTAAATCCAATGGATTATGTACACGATGAGGGAGGCAGGAATATCGGGTTCAGAGTGTTGTTGTTCATGGTTATATACGATGATAAGATACAAAGCAAGGTTGTAATCGGAAGTGACGGATATAGAAGTCTGCTTGATAAATGTAAAAAATAATATAATTGAACGGAGATTAATATATGAAATATGATGTGATAATAATTGGAGCTGGTCCCGGTGGTATATTTTCTGCATATGAGCTGACTAAGCTTAACAGTGATTTAAAGCTTGCAGTTTTTGAGTCCGGTAATAGTCTTGAAAAGAGAAAATGTCCTATAGATGGTGACAAGATTAAGAGTTGCATACACTGTAAGACGTGCGGAATTATGAATGGTTTCGGCGGAGCCGGTGCATTTTCAGATGGAAAGTATAACATAACTAACCAGTTTGGCGGAACATTATATGAATATATCGGTAAGGAAAGAGCCATTGACCTTATGAAATATGTTGATGGTATCAATCTTAAGTTCGGTGGCGAAGGAACAGCATTATATTCTACAGCTAACAGTAATATTAAGAAGCTGTGTTTACAGAACGGACTCCACCTTTTAGATGCATCGGTAAGACATCTTGGAACAGATATCAACTATGTGGTACTTGGCAACCTCTATGATGAGCTTAAGGATAAGGTTGAGTTTCATTTCAATTCACACGTTGATAAGGTAGGTATCAATGAAAATGGTGAATATGAGATATATAGCAATGGTGAGAGGTATGTTTCGGACAAATGTATTATCTCTGCAGGACGAAGTGGAAGCAAGTGGATGGAAGGCGTAAGTAAGGATCTTAAGCTTGAAACTAAGTCTAACCGTGTTGATATTGGTGTGAGAGTAGAACTGCCGGCGGAAGTATTCGCACATCTTACGGATGAATTATATGAAAGCAAAATCGTATACAGAACCAAAGGCTTTGAAGATTTGGTAAGAACATTCTGTATGAATCCAAAGGGTGTTGTTGTCAATGAAAATACCAATGGAATAGTAACAGTAAACGGTCACAGTTATGAAGATCCGGCAAAGCATACACAGAATACTAACTTTGCACTTCTTGTATCTAAGCATTTCAGTGAACCGTTTAAGGACAGTAACGGATATGGTGAGAGTATAGCAAGATTATCAAATATGCTTGGCGGAGGTGTAATTGTACAAAGATTCGGTGATTTAATAAGAGGTAGAAGAAGTAATAAGTCACGTATTGAAGAGAACTTTGTAACTCCTACATTAAAGTGTACACCGGGAGATTTAAGCCTTGTAATGCCAAAGAGGATACTTGATGGAATTGTTGAGATGATATATGCTCTTGATAAGATAGCACCAGGTACAGCTAATGATGACACATTATTATATGGTGTTGAAGTAAAGTTCTATAATATGGAAGTTTCTATAGATGAGAATCTTGAAACTGAACATAAGGGCTTATTTGTAATAGGTGACTGTAGTGGTGTTACACATTCACTTTCACATGCTTCTGCAAGCGGTGTTCATGTAGCAAGATATATATGTGGAGAAAATTAATAAAAGCTTATATGAAAAGTTATTTTAAAGGAGCATTTTAAAAGCTTATTTTAATATTAAATGTATAATAAAATATCTGTGAACAAACAGATGTGTATAATTAATGATACTGCCGTAATAAGAGAAAATATGCAATATAAGGATTATGTATTAAATTACACTAAGCTATATATTGTATATATAATACTTAATATGGCAGTTTTTTTATTATCTACTTATTATAATAAGTGCGAATACTATTTATTTTAGCATAAGCACTTGATTTTTTATATAATGGCTAATATAATATACTTATCCTACTAAAATAGTATGAAAAGAATTATGAATAAATAGGAAGGATGAGTATATATGAAAATATCAACAAAGGGAAGATATGCATTAAGATTAATGCTTGATCTTGCAATACACAATACAGGAGAGGCGGTAAGTCTTAAGGATATTGCAAAGAGACAGGGAATATCTGATAAGTATCTTGAACAGATAATTTCTATTCTTAATAAAGCGGGTTATGTAAAGAGTATAAGAGGTGCACAGGGCGGATATCTGTTAAAGAAGAAGCCGGAAGAATACACAGTGGGAATGATTCTTAAACTTACAGAGGGAACACTTGCGCCAGTCGGCTGTGTTGGTGATGATGCTGAAGAGTGCAGCAGGGAAGATATATGTGTTACTTATATTGTATGGAAAAAGATTAATGAAGCAATTAATGGGGTTGTTGATAATATAACACTTGCAGACCTTGTAGAATGGCAGCAGCAAAAGAACATGAATTATATTATTTAATAAATTCAAGTCGTCAGGACGAATTTTTGATAGCCTTGTTTAATTTAATAACAGGGAATGGAGAGTAAGATGAGCAGGATAATATATATGGATAATGCGGCAACTACTGCATTAAAACCACAGGTATTTGAAAAAATGAAGCCGTATTTTATGGAAAATTATGCCAATCCATCGGCTGTATATGGTTTTGCACAGGAAGCCAAGGCGGCTGTTGAAGATGCAAGAGATAGTATTGCAGAGCTTATCGGTGCAAGAGCAAATGAGATATATTTTACAGGAGGAGGCTCAGAATCTGATAACTGGGCCATTAAAGCTGCCGCTATTGCACTTAAGGAAAAAGGGAATCATATAGTTACATCTAAGATTGAACATCATGCAATACTTCATACATGCCAGTTTCTTGAAAAAAATGGTTTTGAAGTGACATATCTTGATGTTGACAGTGATGGAATGATAGATATAGAGCAGCTTAAGGAATCAATAAGACCGACGACTATTCTTATAAGTATTATGTATGCTAATAATGAGATAGGGACAATTGAGCCAGTTATGCAGATTGGTCAGATTGCAAGAGAATATAATATAATATTTCATACGGATGCGGTTCAGGCATTTGCACATATACCTATTGATGTCAACAAATGCAATATTGATATGATGAGTGTAAGCGGACATAAGTTTCATGGACCTAAGGGAGCAGGCTTTCTTTATATCAGAAATAATGTAAAGATTGGTGCATTAATCCATGGAGGTGCACAGGAGAGGGCAAGAAGAGCGGGAACACACAACGTTCCGGGAATTGTTGGAATGGCACAAGCAGCCATGCTTGCACATAAAGATATGCAAAAAAATACAGAGAATGAGATAAGACTGAGGGATTATTTTATAAGCCGTATTGAAAATGAGATAGATTATGTAAAGCTTAATGGACATAGAAGCAAAAGACTTTCTAATAATATTAACTTCTGCATTAAATTTGTCGAAGGGGAGTCACTCCTTATTATGCTGGACCAGAAAGGAATATGTGCTTCAAGTGGTTCAGCGTGTACATCCGGTTCATTAGATCCGTCACATGTTCTTACTGCCATAGGGCTTACAGATGAGGATGCACATACATCTGTAAGACTGTCGATATCAGAGGATACTACAAAAGAAGAGATTGATATAGTGGTTGAGGAGATAAAAAAGGTAACAAAACGTCTAAGAAGCATGTCACCTTTATATGAGGAATATGTAAATAACAATTAATATTGCATAAGGTTCAGGAATATGTTTTTCTGAACTTTCCCGGAGACATATTATATTTCTTTTTAAAAAGGCGGTTAAAATAAGATATATTATTAAAACCGCATTGGATGGCTATATCAGTTATCATTGAATCAGAACCTGTAAGAAGTCTTGAGGCAGTAATAAGACGGTAATCATTAAGGTAGTCTATAAATGAATTTCCGATGTTATCCTTAAAAAATCGCATAAAATGTGACTGGCTTATATTACATAGGCCAGCTATTTTTTTTATGCTGATATCTTCATTATAATGCATCTCTATATATTTGGTTATAAGTTTGAGACGTTCAATATATTCTGTATTTACGGATTTTGCCGTGATAGTATTATTTTTATTTTCTGATAATAAGCAGCTGTAAATATAAAAGAACCTGTACAGGCAGCTTCGTATGGCAAGATTATACCATTGTGGGAAGCTGCGGCATATATTATCAGCTTCATCAAGGCATGATATAATTGTATTATATTCTGATGTAGATGGTGTTATACAGCATATATATGGAAGTGAATTATTGCAAAGTTTTTCAAAAAACTGTTCAGTCATTATATCAGACTGTTTTGGATATAACATTCTGATATCAAAAATAATATTTTCGTATTCAATATCAGACTCAGGATTAAGACTCTTATAGTCTGTTTTTCCATCGGAAAAAATCCCATGAATACGACCCGGAAGAATAATTGCAACACAGCCGGCATCTAATATATAATTATTCATATCTATGGTTATTAAGGCAGTTCCCTTTTTAATATATATAAGTTCCATTTCATTATGCCAGTGTAACGGAACAGATTGAAAATCGTAAGGTATGCAGCAAGGGTATGTATTATACGAAAATGTATTATTATAATGTTCTTTTATTTCATGGTAATTCTCATAATCTGATACTTTCATAGTAATCCTAATCCTCGTTTCCAAAATTAATTTTAACCTGGCCGTCTATTTCTAATACCGTAGAAACTGTATGTTGGATATATAATGTCAGCTGTATGGTGAAAATTGATTATGACACCTGCCAGATTTATTTATAATAGTATTGTACAAGTTTTTAATAGTATATTTCAAGCTTAAATTAAGTATTTATATATAATTAGATGTATCAGGGTTAAAGATATAAATACTTTTAATTATAAAATATATTAATATATTTTTAAGAATTGACAGTATTAATTATGGGAAGCCGTATGGCAGAATGGAGGTATTATGTTAAAAGAAGTATGTATAAGGATGTATGATAAGGGAATAGGCGAATGTAGTAATGAACAGGTATATGCAGCATTACTTACACTTGTAAAGGAAATGGCAGATGGTAAGCAGATTGAAGATGATGGTAAAAAAGTATATTATGTATCGGCAGAATTTTTGATTGGCAAACTGTTATCTAACAATATGATTAACCTTGGTATATACGAGGATATTAAAAAAGAGCTTAGTGATAATGGGAAAAATATTGCCGACATAGAGGAAATCGAGGTTGAGCCATCACTTGGAAATGGCGGTCTTGGAAGACTTGCTGCATGTTTCCTTGATTCTATGGCAAGTATAGGACTTAATGGGGATGGAATCGGACTTAATTATCATCTTGGACTTTTTAAGCAGGTATTTAAGGATAATATGCAGACAGAGACTGCTAATCCATGGATTGATAATAATACGTGGCTTGAAAAGACAGATGTATCCTATGAGATAGAATTTGGCGGCTGTAAAGTTACATCGCGAATGTATGATATTGCTGTTACAGGATTTTGTAACAGAACCAATAAATTACATTTATTTGATGTGGAAACAGTAGATGAGTCAATCGTAAAAACGGGAGATATTGAATTTGACAAGGAAGATATAAAAAAGAACCTTACACTATTCTTATATCCTGATGACAGTGATGATAAGGGCAGATTATTAAGAATATATCAGCAGTATTTTATGGTAAGTAATGCGGCAAGATTAATTCTTAGTGAATGTAAAAAGAAATGTGTTAAGGCTGGTACTTCATTAAGAGAGCTTGACAGATTTGCTGCAATCCAGATTAATGATACACATCCTACAATGATAATTCCAGAGCTTATAAGACTTCTTATGGAAGAGAGCATAGGTGATAAGGATGGAGCTATGACTATGGAGGAAGCAATTAAGGTTGTATCAAGAACATGTGCATATACTAATCATACTATACTTGCAGAAGCTCTTGAAACATGGCCTGTAAGTTATCTTGAGCAGGTAGTTCCACAGTTGATGCCTATTATAAGAGAACTTGATAATCTTGTAAGACAAAAGTATAATGACAATTCTGTATATATAATAGACGACGAAAACCGTGTCCATATGGCTCATATCGATATTCATTATGGATATAGCATAAACGGTGTTGCCAAACTGCACACAGATATATTAAAGGAAAGCGAGCTTAATAATTTCTATAAGATATATCCTGAAAAGTTTAATAATAAGACAAATGGAATTACTTTCAGAAGATGGCTTATGCATTGTAACCATGAGCTTACACACTATATTGAAGAGCTTATAGGAACTGATTACCAAAAGGATGCAACACGTCTTGAGGATTTGTTAAAATATAAAAATGATGAAAATGTGCTTAACAGACTTCTTGAGATTAAGAAGCATAACAAAACAGCGTTAAAGGAATACCTTAAGAGAACTCAGAACATTGATATTGATGATACATCAATCTTTGATATTCAGGTAAAAAGACTGCATGAGTATAAAAGACAGCAGATGAATGCTTTATATGTCATTTATAAATATTTTGATATTAAAGCGGGAAATAAACCTAAGACACCGATAACAGTTATTTTTGGTGCAAAGGCTGCTAAGGCATATACTATAGCAAAGGATATTATTCATCTTATATTATGTTTAAGCGATATAATTAATAATGATGAAGAGGTAAGTCCATATCTTAAAGTTGTAATGGTGGAAAATTATAACGTAACAATGGCAGAAAAGTTAATACCTGCCTGTGATATTTCAGAACAGATATCATTAGCTTCTAAGGAAGCCAGTGGAACAGGAAATATGAAGTTTATGTTAAACGGAGCTGTTACATTGGGAACTATGGATGGTGCCAATGTAGAGATAGCACAGCTTGTAGGAGATGATAATATATATACATTTGGTGCATCAAGTGATGAGGTTATTAAGCATTACAGCAATGCGGATTATGTATCAAGAGATTATTACAATTCCGATGAAACTATTAAAAAATGTGTAGACTTTATTATATCAGATAAAATGCTTGAAGCCGGCAATAGTGAAAACCTTAACAGGTTGTATAATGAGCTTGTAAATAAAGACTGGTTTATGACTCTTCTTGATTTAAAGGAATATATATCAGTAAAGGAGCAGGTATTTGCTGATTATGCCAACCATAAGTCATGGGCTGAAAAAATGCTTGTTAATATTGCAATGGCTGGATATTTTTCATCAGACAGAACAATCCGTCAGTATAATGATGAGATATGGAAAGCTGATATAAAATAAATTGTGATTGACCGAGCTGAAAGCGAGGGACGCTTCTTGAACTATCGTTCAAGAAGCTGTTTCTAAGAAGATACAGATGAGGGCAGATGGCAAGAATATTGCCCAATATTAAATAAATTCTTCGCTGATTGCAAGATATTTATCGGCATATATACTGTGTTTTTCCCAGATAATATCAAAATCATGCTGCATTTTGAAATCACTTAATGGAATTTCTTTTAAAATTTTGGATTTTAATTCATTTTCAACAGCAATTTTATATAGAAATGATATTCCGCAATCTTTTTTTAGCAGACCAATGATTGTATGCATATTTTCAACTTCTGTATAGTGAGTAAAATCAGATATTTGTAAGCCATGGGCAATCAGGTTCTGTTCTAGAATATTTCTTGTACCAGAGCCTTTTTCACGGACTAAAAGACGCTCACATACCAGATCACTTATTGTATGTGGAAATTCTATAATAAAATTATGCGATGCAGCACAGACGGCAATATAGTCTTCTGTGCTGTATTTTTTATGCGCATAATTATCTTTCGGGTAATTTCCTTCAATGATTGCCATACTAATCTGTCCGTTATCAAGCAACTTTAGCAATTGGGCAGTATTGCCATAATGGAGATGAATATTTATTTCAGGATGGTGCATTAGAAAATCAGCGAGTTTATCTACAATTGCATACTCGCCTATTGTCATGGTAACACCGATAGAAAGAGTTTCTATTCCGGTAAAACTGCTTTTTATTTCTTTGATTACAGCCTTTTCATCATTCTTCATAGTCAACAAGTGTTTACGAAGTATTTCGCCGGAGTGTGTCAGAAAAAGCTGCTTATTTTTGTAAATAAAAAGAGAAGTATTATATTGTTCTTCTAAAAAATGGATGTGCTGTGATACTGCCGGCTGAGTGATATTTAATTGTTTTGCGGCAGCAGTAAAATTCATTGTCTGACATACAGTTAGAAATGTATCCGTTCTAAAATCAAGCATATTAATCCTCTAATCAATAAAAAATATTTATTATACAATAGAAATATATAATTTTATTTTATTATTGTCAAGTGCTACAATTCCATACATAAAAAGAAAGAGAGAACATTATGAAATGAATTTTATGAAAAAAAACTGTCGTGGTATTCTTATTTGTCTTACAATAGCAATTCCATCCTGGTTTCTTGGAAAAATATTTCCGCTAATAGGAGGAGCAGTTATAGCAATTATAGCAGGGATGATTATTACAATGATTTGGAATAATAAGGGAAAAGCTAAAGACGGGATTAATTGGACATCAAAGGTAATTATTCAGACCGCCGTGGTTTTACTTGGATTTGGAATGAATCTTGGAGTAATATTTCAGACAGGAAAACAATCCTTGCCGATTATTATATGTACGATTACAACATCACTTATTATTGCATGGATACTACATAAAATCCTTAAGGTACCTGCGAATACATCAATCCTTGTAGGTGTTGGCTCATCAATCTGTGGAGGCTCTGCGATTGCTGCAACTGCACCAGTTATCGATGCAGATGACGATGAAATTGCACAGTCAATAGCAGTCATTTTCTTTTTTAATGTGCTTGCGGCTATATTCTTTCCAATACTGGGAAAAGCAATAGGATTTGATACCATGCACGGTGATGCATTTGGTATTTTTGCGGGAACAGCAATCAATGATACATCATCCGTAACAGCCGCAGCATCAACATGGGACAGTATGTGGAAGCTTGGAAGTGAGACATTAAATAAGGCAGTGACGGTAAAGCTTACAAGAACACTTGCGATTATTCCAATTACACTTGGTTTATCTCTGATACGGGCAGGACAGAGTACAAAACATAGAAATCAGACCACAAAATTCAGTTTAAAGAGTGCATTTCCGACGTTTATACTTTATTTTGTTATTGCAGCGATTATTACAACAGTATGTTTACATATGGGAGTTAGTGAGAGGGTGTTCCAGCCATTTAAAGAGATATCGAAATTTATGATTATTATGGCAATGGCAGCAATAGGATTAAACAGTAATGTAATACAGCTTATTAAAACCGGTGGAAAGCCTATTGCTGTCGGGGCATCATGCTGGTGTGGAATAACAATAGTAAGTCTTATTATGCAGCATATAATGAAAATCTGGTAAATATTAAAGCACTAATAAATTTCATAGTATCTTAAAGTTACTGTTACATTTTATTATAATAAGATATGAAAAAGGTGGTTTGAAAAAATGCCTACGGAATGGAGATTAGTGTGAAAAATATAAATAGGGATTCTAATATTCTTGAAATAATGCCTGTTGGATTGCTGTTCATTAAAATGGCAATTCCGGCAGTATTATCCCAACTGATAAATATTTTATATAATTTAGTAGATAAAATGTTTATAAGACATATGAAAATTGGAGGTGCGGAGGCGCTTGCAGGACTTGGTGTGACAACACCTGTCATTTTATTTTTATCATCATTTGCAGCACTTGTGAGTATGGGAGGTGAACCAAAGGCAGTTATTGCACTTGGAAAGAAGGAGAAAGATAAGGAAGAACGTATTATGGGAAGCTGCACAGCACTTTTAATTGTTATATCAGTATTTTTGACAGCTGGTATGCTTATATATGGAAAGAAAATTCTATCAGTATTTGGTGCCAGTAAATCTACAATAAGTTATGCAGAGGATTATATGCGGATATATTGTCTGGGAACAGTCTTTATACAGTTGTCATTGGGGCTTAATACATTTAGGGGTTTGCAAGAGTAAGCATGGTAAATGTGACAATAGGTGCAGTGATAAATGTAATACATGATCCAATTATGATTTACGTGTGCAATTTTGGAATTAAAGGTGCTGCTTTAGCAACAATAATTGCTCAGGCGGTATCGTGCATTTTTTTTATAAGATTTTTAGTTTCTGAAAAAAGTGAAATAAAACTAAGAAGGTTATATATAAGAATTGATTGGAAATTATTACTACCATGTATATTGCTTGGGACATCTCCGGCACTTATGCAGATTACGGAGAATATGGTGGCAATAAGTTTTAATACGGTATTGCAGCGTTATGGTGGTGATATGGCAGTTGCATCAATGAGCATATTAAATTCAGTTATGCAGTTTGTTATGCTTTTGCTTCCGGGACTTGTGCAGGGGACACAACAGGTTTTAAGTTATAATCTCGGAGCCGGACTTATTGGACGTGTCAGAAAGACATTTCATTACCTGTTAGTTTCGTGCGTTGTGGGAAGTTGTATTATTGGGGCAGTATGCATGATATTTCCAGAAAATATTATAGGAATATTTACAAATAGTACATCACTTAGAGAATATTCTGTAGCACTTCTTAGAACATATCTTTGTCTGCTATGTATTTATGGAATACAGGCTGCGTGTCAGTATAGTTTTGTGGCTCTTGCTCAGGTAAAAGCAGCTATATTTCTGACTATATGGAGAAAAATTATTTTACTTATATCATTAATTTTTTTCTGCCTAAGGATGAATAATAGCATCAAATATAGTCTGAACCGCAAGTTGAAGAATTTGGGATACTGTATTATAATTATCAGAATCAGAAAATAAAAAGAAAAGAGGCTGTTTAATTATGACAAGACAGGAAGCATGGGATTTACTGACGGAGTTTAATAAGGACGAGTTTCATCTTGAGCATGCACAGATAGTTGGAAGTACTATGAAGTATTTTGCTAATGAACTGGGTTATGGTGATGAAGCTGATTTCTGGGAGATTGTAGGTATTTTACATGACCTTGATTTTGAGATGTATCCTGATAAACATTGTATTAAAGAACAGGAGATTATGAGAGAGCGCGGCATAGATGAAAGAATAATCCATGCTACGGCAAGTCACGGATATGGCATTACTGTCGATATAAAGCCTGAACATATGATGGAAAAAGTACTTTATGCTGTAGATGAACTTACAGGGCTTATAGGTGCTGTTGTGATTATGAGACCATCTAAGAGTGTTCAGGATCTTGAATTAAAGTCTGTAAAAAAGAAATATAAGAGCAAAGGCTTTGCAGCAGGCTGTTCAAGAGAAGTTATACAAAGAGGAGCTGACATGTTAGAATGGAGTCTTGATGAACTTCTTCAAAGAACAATAGAGGCACTGAAGACATTCAGGCCATAAAAGGATAGTGATCTTGATATGTTTCATAAATACAACAATCTGGTATTAGATTTTACACATATTTATGACGATGAACACATAAGAAAGAGTGATAAGTTTCACTGGCTTGATCTAGGTACGCTTACAGGGTGTGACATGTATTGTTCACATGCTTCAGAAATACAATTGGGAAAGATGATTGATGAGTATGGAATTAATGGGATACATTTTATTGATTCAGGTAATTACCATTACATAACAAAAATTATGACAGACAGAATTAAAGAGCCATTTGTTCTTGTATTATTTGATCATCATACTGATATGCAAAAGCCTATGATTGACAACATGGTAAGCTGTGGAGACTGGGCAGGAAGCGTGCTTGATAATAACAGATTTCTTAAGCAGGCAGTTCTTATAGGACCACAAAATGATGATATAGAACATATAGATGTAAAATGTCCCGAAAAGCTTATAACATTTTCAGCAGAAGAACTTAGAAAAATTAATTCTGATGAAGATATTAATAACATTGTAATTGAAAAGAATATACAAAAAATATGTATGGACGTTCCCGTATACATATCAATTGATAAAGACATACTGGATAAAAGATATGTTGATACTAACTGGAGTCAGGGACATATGAGTGTTAGATTGCTTGAAACTCTGTTAAAGGATTTTATTGTAGATAAAGATATAATAGGAATAGATATATGTGGTGAGTGCAGAACTAATATTCCATTTTTTGAATATCTTAAGGAAGTTGAAAAGGATGGAATATTAAATCAGAAATTATATGAATTTATGACACATTATCTGTCAGATATGTAACAGATATACCGGAATAATATAAATGAATATATAGAAAATATAGGAAGAAAAGGACTTGTATAAGCATTTTGAATTATAAGATATAAAATGCTTTTACAGGTTCTTTTTCATATAATAAAATTACGTTTGACAAAAATGAATTTACAATATATAATATATTCATATCGGAATAGTATGAATTAAAAGAAAGAAGGTGACTGATTTGAAAGAAATATTATGCTTTGGTGATTCTAATACTTATGGACTTGTACCGGGAACATGCAAAAGATATTCTTATGATATAAGGTGGACCGGAATATTAGCGGACAGACTTGGAAAAGATTATCATATTGTTGAAGAGGGATTATGTGGAAGAACTACCATATTTGATGATAAAGACAGACCGGCAAGGAATGGAAGTGAGCTTCTTCCAACACTGCTTGAGAGCCACATGCCGCTTGATCTTGTAATTATTATGCTTGGAACTAATGATTGTAAGTCATTTTATAATGCTTCTGCTAAAGATATAGGTAAAGGTATTATAAAACTTATTGAACAAATCAGACATTTTGATGATAATATAGATATACTTATAATTTCACCGATACATCTTGGGACAGATGTATGGCAAGATGAGTACGACCCTGAATTTAGCAAAGAATCTGTTAATGTAAGTAAGCAGCTTAAAAGTGTATATAAAGATATTGCAAAAAGATATGGTACAGATTTTCTTGCGGCTTCTGATTATGCTGTGGCTGGTAAAGCCGATAATGAGCATATGGATGAGAAAGGACATAGAAATCTTGCAGCAGCAATCTATGATAAGATTATTAAAAAATATGAATCGCATTACGTTGCAGTGTAAATATTGTGAAAAAAATGCTGATGTGATTATTTCTTACAAGTTTATAAATGACGTGATTATATATTTTGCCGGCATTACAAAACAGACTTTATTATATAACCAAGCCTGATATTTGGTTTAAGATTTTTCTTTCATTAAAAATGCCTGTTTTTCTTAGTCAATAATTTATATACAAATATTTTCTTATATGTGATAAAATAATATCCGTTGATTATTACTGTGTCATAAGTAAGTGCAGGGATTATATAAGCACATTGTCTTATATTTGTAATGATGCTGTAATAAATTAATTAGAAAACGAGGAAGATATATGATTAAAAATATTATTTTTGATGTAGGAGAAGTATTGTTAGGATACCGTTGGAAAGAAATGCTTATGGATTATGGGCTTAAAGAGAGCGAGGCAATAAGAGTTGGAAATCTTATTTTTAATGATAATTTGTGGACACAGCTTGATATGCAGTCAGAACCAACTGAGAGTATAATAAAAAAATATGAATTAAAATATCCCGATGAAGCGGTGGTTATCAGATGGTTTATTGAACATGGGGAATTAATGCAGGTTAAAAGATATGATGTATGGGATAAGGTACATACTTTAAAGCAGGCAGGATATAAGATTTATTTATTATCGAACTATTCAAAGGACTTATTTGAAAAGCATACAAAAGATGCTGCATTTTTAAATGATATTGATGGGATGGTAGTATCATATCAGATACACAAGATAAAGCCTGATCCTGATATATACAGATATCTGTTACAGAAATATTCATTAAAGGCTGAGGAATGTATATTTTTTGACGACAGAAATGATAATACCGTGGCAGCACAAAAGCTTGGAATACAGGCTGTAACTGTAGAGTCAAAGGATGTTCTTATGAAAAATATAGATATGCTTTTAAATCAAATTGGGGAGAAGGTTAAGAATAATGAATAAGATGCTGTCACATTTTAAAAATAAGCATTATAAAAAGGTTTTAAAAACTACCGGGATATCATTATTAATGTTATCGTGCATAGGTTTATATGCCGATGAAGATATAGATATTGTAATGGCAGGAAGTAATAATATTGTAAATTGTAATACTACGGATAATAATATTATAAATAATAATATTAAAAATAGTATTTTAAATAATAATTATCTAAATAATGAGATTAATGCAGATGTAGAAGGTTATGTCCGGATATCATCCGCACAGGATTTGTTAAGCATTAAAGACAATCCGGCAGGACATTATATTCTTGTAAATGATATCGATATGGCAGGTTATGACTGGACACCGGTTGAATTTAGTGGTGAACTTGAAGGAAATGGATATTCTATACTTAATCTTACGGTTAATAGTGTTTCACAGGCATCAAGAATAACATATGATGGTAATATGAAGACATATGATACTGTATTTAGTGGAATGTTTAGTATTATTGAAAATGCTGCAATTAATAATCTTAGTCTTATAAATGAAAGAGTTGCAGTTGAAACAGATAACAACTGTTTTGTTGCAGGAATAGCGGGTTATTCTGATAAAAGTACGATAAGTGGATGTACTGTAAAAGGTACATATGAGCTTACAACAGGAAGCCATATGTTTGGAGTGGCAGGTGTTACAGGTTTTGGTAATGGTACGGTGCAGGATTCAGATATAGATGTGACTCTTATATGTACAGATACTAATGTTGAGGATAAAGACGAACAGTTTATGGGTGGTGTCATTGCTGATGGATATATGACAATCAGCAATTGTAATATTAATATAGCAGGCTATGATTCAGACCATGGTTATGTGCATGATGGTGGAATAATGGGAATGAATATGCCATATCCGAAAGGAAGTCAGGAAAGCGGCAATATAAGGAATTGTACTGTTAATGGATTTATAACATTTTTTGAGGATAATACAGACAGAAGAGCATATTGCAGTGCAATTTATGGGGAAATGCTTGGCGGCTTATATGTATCTAATAATAAAGAGTCATTTAATAGAGATGAAAGATATGATTATTCAGTAAATTTAAGACCTGAGCAGTGCGGTAATCCTAAATATACTACATCTATGGTTTCACCGGATTGTAACAACTTTGGTTATACAACATATACATGTCAGACCTGTGGATATTCATATAATGATAATTACACATTAAAGAAGCATCAGGTATCACAGTATAATATTATAAAAGAAGCAGATTATGAACATACAGGCGTTAGACAGGGAATATGCAGCATATGCAATCAGACAGTGTCAGAAGGCATTGATAAACTTATAAAGGCAGATAGCTGTACTATAAGTTCGGCAAGTCTTGAGCTTAATAAAAAAGAGAACGTACAGCTTACAGTAACTGTTACGCCGACAGCTGCAACAGTAAAAAATACAGTATGGGAATCAACAGATACCGGAGTAGCTACAGTAGACTCCAATGGTATAGTTACAGCCGTAGGAAGTGGAAAAGCTGTAATTTCATATAGTATAGATGGTAATGTCATGGCAAAAAGTAATATTACGGTTAAAAGTAACCAGACAGCCATAATACTTATATGTGTGATTATAGCAGCAGGAATAATTGCAGTGATAACAGGAGTTACATATGCAGGCTCGCATAAGAAGCAGCGTAGAAGATAGTTTTATAGTATGGGATAGAAATTTGCGATAGAAATTTACGGTAAAATCACTATTTGACAAACAAAATCACAAGTGATATTATAATAAACAGAGTGTCGATTATATAAGTCGCACAAAGGGGTACACCACCGCGGGTGTAGCTTTCCTTTGTGCGGCTTTTTTTATTTATATGAAAAGATTTAAAGACACTAATAAATAAACAACTACAGGAGGAGGCAAAAATGGCAAAGATTAATGGTAAAGAAGAAGATCCCGGTAATATCACATTACTGGAATATCTTAATAAGAATAATTATAATCTAAAGATTATTGCCGTTGAAAGAAATGAGGAAATTGTTTCAAAAAATGATTATGAAAAGGTATATATACAGCCTGACGATGTTATAGAAATTGTAAGTTTTGTTGGAGGCGGCTGATATGGGAAATAATAAACTGCCCTCAAAAGAACAGATGCATGATGCACTGGTTCTGCGTCATAAAAAGAAAGTACAGGATAAGCTGGATACTGCAAGGGTGGCGGTATGCGGACTTGGAGGTCTGGGTTCACATATCGCAATAGCGCTTGCAAGATGTGGAGTCGGATATCTCCATCTGATAGATTTTGACAGTGTTGAGCTTACTAATATTAACAGACAGCAGTATCCTATAAACCAGATTGGTAATCCAAAACCATATGCTCTTGAACAGGAAATAATTCGTTTTGCACCTTATATACAGATAAAGACAGATTATATTAAGCTTACGACAGATAATATTCCAAAGCTTTTGTCAGGAGAGGATTATATATGCGAGGCATTTGATGATGCTGAACAGAAGGCAATGATAACTAATTGTATACTTGAAAAGCTGCCGGATAAGAAGCTTGTTGGTGCATCCGGTATGGCAGGTTTTGGAAATAGTAATGCCATAGTAACAAGACGTATAACCAATAATTATTATCTGTGTGGTGATGGTGTAACTGAAAAGACAGATGAATATGGTCTTATGACACCGAGGGTTATGATATGTGCAGGGCATCAGGCAAATAAGATAATAGAATTGATAGTAAACGATAATTAAAAATGCAAAATGGAGATTAGTGTGAAAAATAAGCTTGATAGCTTATTTTATCACAAGTTCATAAGTGAACTGGCTATTTGTGCCGCAGGCGTCACAAAGTAGCCCTTATCGCAGAGCCAAATCTGACATTTGGCTCGCGATTCCTCCGGCATTAAAAATGCCTGCGGAATGGAGATTAATATGGATAAGAAAAATAATAATGAAAAAGATACATTTATGTTAGGAGGAAAGGAATTTTCTTCAAGATTTATATTAGGTTCTGGAAAATATTCAATGGAACTTATTAAAGCAGCAGTAGAAAATGCGCAGGCACAGATTATAACACTTGCGGTAAGAAGAACTAATACAAAGCAGGGTGAGAGCATACTTGATTATATTCCCCAAAATGTAACATTGTTACCTAATACATCAGGTGCCAGAGATGCAAATGAGGCTGTAAGAATTGCCAGAATGTCAAGAGAGTTAGGCTGCGGTAACTTTGTGAAGATTGAAATTATGAAAGATTCTAAATACCTGCTTCCTGATAACAATGAGACAGTAAAGGCTACACAGATTCTTGCAGATGAAGGCTTTGTGGTTCTTCCATATATGTATCCTGATCTTTATACTGCAAGAGAACTTGTAAATGCAGGTGCAGCAGCAGTAATGCCGCTTGCAGCTCCGATAGGCTCTAATAAAGGTCTGGCTGCTAAGGAATTTATAAAGATAATAATAGATGAAATAGACCTTCCTGTTATAGTAGATGCCGGAATAGGCCGTCCGTCACAGGCATGTGAAGCTATGGAGATGGGAGCTGCTGCGGTCATGGCCAATACTGCAATTGCGACAGCAGGAGATGTTCCTATGATGGCAGAAGCATTTAAAAATGCAATAAATGCAGGAAGGGCAGCTTATCTTGCAGGTCTTGGAAGAGTACTTGAACGAGGTGCGGCAGCATCAGATCCGCTTACAGGATTCCTTCATTAAATATGAGAATAGCGTGAAAATAATTATGATGCGATTATTGTTACAAGTTCATAAATGAGGAATGGAATAATTAACATTACAGAGGTAATCAGGTAGTTATAAATTGTTGTAGATGCTTTGTGAACAATTTAACATGTTTTTAAAACATTTACAGAATGGAGATAATTATGGAGACGAATAGTACACAAAAAAAGGAAAATTCATTTTATGTGGATTCAGATAAATTAAGTGAACAGGCATTAAAAAGAAAGCACCAGCTTGAAAATGATCCGTCGAGCAGGACAGACCCATTTGAATATATGCCCGGAATGGAACATATTAAGTCTGATATTCAGGAAAAGGTAATAAAAGCCATGAATGAATATGATTATGACAAATATACTGCTTTGGATGTAAGAAGAGCATTAGATAGTGAAACCTGCGGTATTGAAGAATTTAAAGCATTATTATCACCTGCGGCACTTCCATTTTTAGAGGAAATGGCTGCAAAAGCAAAACTTGAAACAAGCAGACATTTTGGTAACACAGTATATATATTTACTCCGTTATACATAGCTAACTATTGTGAGAATTATTGTGTATATTGTGGATTTAACTGTTATAATGATATTAAGAGAAAGAAACTTAATGCACAAGAGATAGAGCATGAAATGAAGATTATTGCAGATTCAGGAATAGAAGAAATTCTTATGCTTACAGGAGAAAGCAGAGCGGCAAGTGATGTTAAATATATAGGAGAGGCGTGTAAGCTTGCAAAGAAATATTTCAGAAATATAGGACTTGAGATATATCCTGTCAATTCAGATGAATACAGATATCTTCATGAATGTGGTGCCGATTATGTTACGGTATTTCAGGAAACATATAACTCAGCTAAATATGAGACACTTCATCTTATGGGGCATAAAAGGGTATTTCCATATAGGTTTGAAGCTCAGGAAAGAGCAATTCTTGGTGGCATGAGAGGTGTTGGATTTTCAGCACTGTTAGGACTTTCTGATTTTAGAAAGGATGCACTTGCAACGGCACTTCATGTATATTATCTGCAAAGAAAATACCCATATGTAGAATATTCACTGTCATGTCCACGACTTCGTCCGATAATTAACAATGAAAAGATTAATCCGTTAGAGGTTGGTGAAAAGCAGTTATGTCAGGTACTCTGTGCTTATAGAATATTTCTTCCTTATGTCGGAATTACAGTGTCTTCAAGAGAGAATAAGTCATTCAGGGATGGAATTACTAAGATTGCTGCTACAAAGGTATCTGCCGGGGTGTCAACAGGAATTGGTGATCATGAGAGTAAATATACCGGTAAGCAGGAGGATGATATGGGTGATGAACAGTTTGAAATATCAGATGCAAGAAGCTTTGATGAGATGTATTCTGATATGGAGAGTGAAGGATTACAGCCTGTATTAAATGATTATGTGTATGTATAAAATATGTATAACTAACAGAAAACTTGTAAAAGGTGACTTTATAGTACAGCTTAAAAAAATTGTAAAAGCAGATGTGTCAGCAGTAATACTTCGTGAAAAAGACTTAGACGAAGCAGCGTATGAGGAACTTTTAAAACAGGTTATGCCGGTATGTAAGCAGGCAGATATACCCCTTATAGCACATAAATATATAAATGCAGCAATAAAAAATGGTATTAGTTACATACATCTTCCATTTTCCGATTTTGTCAGACTGTATGGTGATAATAAATCCTGTAATATGGACAATGGCACAGATTGCAGTATTGTCAGAGAAGCTGTTATCAGTAATTCAGATATATCATATTATAAAGATAAAGAAAAATTAAGAATAGGTACATCGGTTCACTCTGCAGAGGACGCAATATATGCCATGAAACATGGTGCGGCATATGTAACGGCCGGGCATGTGTTTGCTACGGATTGTAAAAAAGGACTTGAACCTAGAGGATTACATTTTTTAAAGGATGTCTGCTGCAATGTTGATATTCCCGTATATGCAATCGGCGGGATTAATGAGAACAATATGGAGTCATGTATAAAGGCTGGAGCGGCAGGTGTATGTATGATGTCAGGATATATGACATTATAACATTAATATTTGTTGAAATAGAGGTGTAGAGGGCAGGCTGTCCCGGGTATGTGAATTTGCACGCTTAGTTTTTACCATATGCGTGCAAATATCATATACCAGGGACAGCCTGCCCTCTGCTACATTTTATAAATCTCTGCACCGGAAATTAATTAAATAATTCTTTTACCATTTCTGAATTGTATACAACCTGTTTTTTATGTTCAACTTCAATTAAATATAATGCATGGGCTGCAAGGTGTTCTGCCGCCTGTTCAAGATCACGTATTCCGGTTGTATTTTCAAATATGTCAAGTACTGCATCAAGTGCTTCATCAGATACAATACATTCATCCTCACGCAGTGCGATACGCTTAAGCACCTTTGGTAGAGAGAATTTTGAAAATATAGTTTTCTTTTCATCTCTTGTATAATCAGGTATGTCAATTACGGCAAAACGTGAAAGTAAAGGTGCACTTATCTGGTCTTTGTAATTAGCTGTGGCAATAGGATATACACCAGATGTAGGAATAAGACATTCCATATAATTATCAGTAAATCCTAAGTTATCAAGCAGTGTAAGTAGTACATCCGCAGGATTGCCATTACCCTTGCCGGCAGTAGCTTTATCAAGCTCGTTAATTATAAATACGAGATTAGACTCACCAGCCATATTAAAGGCTTCCATTATAATACCCGGTTTTGCATTGGAATATATTCTTGAACTTCCTGTAAGCTGCTCTGCATCATTGATTGAACTCATATCAAGTGTTGACCATGGAAGCTTAAGAATCTTAGCTATAAGGTATGCAATCTGTGATTTACCGGTTCCTGCCGGACCTACAAGAAGAATACCATAAGCTGGAAGTGTATGTGTACGGTTAATCTGTATAATGGTTTCGATAATTCTCTGCTTAACGCTTTCCATTCCAAATAATTCTTCATCAAGTATACGTCTTGCTTCATCAGGGTCAATTGCTTCAAAATAATTGCTCTTCCATTTGATGTTAAGCATAATTGATAAAGCTCTCTGGGCGTGTCTTTTTTCTTCCGGTGTGACTTCACTTGACTTAGCAACGGCAAGATTACGTCTTGCCCACAGGCGTATATTGTCAGGAAGAGTAATTCCTGCACAGTTTAAAAAGTCTGATATACTTGTAATGCTTGTTATCTTCATGTTATCAGCAGATTCATCAGGTTCATCGTCAGACACATCCGTGGCAACAGCATTGCTTTCAAGCAGACGTTCAATCATAAATTGTAAAAAGCCGTCGGATGAAGAGAGTTTATTGCTGTTATTGTGAACAATTTCACATATCTTATATACGGCAAAGCCTTCATCTGTATTATCACCTGTAAGTTTAACCTTGATACGGTTATCACCAAGCCATTTTATAAGACTTGTAAAACGCGAATCAATTTTTAAAATATTACCGAATATATGATTATCTGCTGCCTGTAATTCAAAGGCAGTTCTTTTATTAGGATTGGTAAATGTTCCGACGGAATTATGTTCCCATTCACCTTCTGAATTATCAAGAATAAGAATCGGATGTTCCATAGAGGTTACTTTATTATTAGAATCAAATGTAGTATATGTACATTCAAAAGCAGATGAACCTGCAGATGTACTGTTAGAATCATATACAAGCATATTATTTCTCCTTTGATAAATGTTTTCATATATAATAACACATTTTAGGATAAAATAAAAAGTGTTTTATTCAGCTATATAGATATAAAGAAATACTTTTATCTGATTGGTCTGGAATATATTGAGATTACAAACAGAAAGAACCTATTTTTACATTTTAATATATAATTTTTATATGACAGCTATTTATAAAATTAGCTTTACATATTATAAAAGCAGAACTATAATGCAAATGTAGAAAAATACATATATTAATTTTGAAATATATGTAAGCTCTTTGCTACCAAGCGAAGGCAATCAGCCGTATTAATCACACGTATGTTATATTCATGGCTTATATTAATATTTTCAAAGCTAATAATTGAGGATTAACATTGATATCGCTTAGAAATGAGGCTTGTTATGTTATTTGAAAAGAAAACACCATTAGAAAAGATGGAAAAAGAAGTAAAAAAGGGACACTGGTATGAATTATCAGAATATGCAGATGGCTCAAAGGAAGAAAAGATTGATCTTGCAAAGGCGCTTGCAGGAAGTGATAATGAAAACAGTGTAGAGATTCTTATGAGATTAATTGATGATAATAATGATGATGAGGTTGTAACAGCAGCGTGCGAATCGCTTAAGAAAGTAGGCTCAGAACACAATACTGCGGATTTGCTTGAAAAGTTAAACAGCATACCTAAAGAGAAAGAAAAGATAAGAGAAGAGATAAGCAGTACAGTTCAACAGCTTCATCACAGGGTATAATTTTTTTTTAACAGCTCACTTAAAGTCTTGATATATAAGAATAAAAGTATAGCAACAATGTAATATGAAATATAAAGACACACCTGTACCGGATATTATAATATAAGATATATCGTCTGACATTATAATATCCGGTACAGGTGTGTTTTATTGAATGGATTATATTTGATAAAATGTGTAACAGCTGAAATTAGTAGTGAAATTTATTAATTAAATATGTTAGAATTAAATCGGTTTATAATTATGAAATAACAACAGGAGAGTGGATATGGAAAAGAATAGTAATGGGTCAGAGAATATAATTGAATTAAAAAATATAAGTAAAATATATAATGATAATGGATTTAAGGCAGTGGATAATTTTAATCTTTCTGTTAAGAGAGGCGAATTTGTAACATTTTTAGGACCGTCAGGCTGTGGAAAGACTACGACACTAAGAATGATAGCAGGTTTTGAGCTTCCGACAGACGGACAGATTCTTCTTAATGGACAGGATATATCAAGGCTTCCTGCAAATGAGCGCCCGATTAATACGGTATTCCAGCGATATGCATTATTTCCACATATGAATATATTTGACAATATAGCATTTGGATTAAAATTAAAAAAACTTCCTAAGGAAGAGATACGCAGAAAGGTAAGCAATGTATTGTCAATGGTAGACCTTGAGGGTTTTGAAAACAGAAAGGTATCAACATTATCAGGTGGACAGCAGCAGCGAATTGCGATAGCGAGGGCATTGGTAAATGAACCTGAGATTCTTATGCTTGATGAACCGCTTGCAGCACTCGATTTAAAGATGCGTAAGGAGATGCAGTTAGAATTAAAGAATATGCATGATGAGCTTGGAATTACATTTATATATGTAACACATGATCAGGAAGAGGCTCTTACTATGTCTGATAAGATAGTAGTAATGTCAGAGGGAAAGATTCAGCAGATTGGAACACCTGAGGATATATATAATGAGCCTGAAAATGCATTTGTAGCAGATTTTATAGGGGAGAGCAATATATTTAAGGGTATAATGACAGGAAAGATGAAGGTACGCTTCTGTGGTGGGGAATTTCTCGGAATGGATGATATTACAGAAGGAACACTTGTCGATGTAGTTGTAAGACCGGAGGATGTTATAATTACTAAGCCATCAGAGGGAACAGTAACCGGCAGGATTGTATCTGTTATATTTAAGGGTATGCATTACGAGGTTACAGTTGAGTCAGGTAAGTATGAAATGGTAATAAGAACTACTAAGTGTTATAACGTGGGCGATACAATAGGAATGTGCCTTGAGCCGGATGGCATACATGTAATAGTTGCAGAAGATCATACAACAAGCTTTGTTACAGATATTAACAGTGATTACACACTGAACTTTAATGGTAATGTTATTAACTGTGATATCACTAAGGTTATACCGAAAGCTACGATTAAGGATGGAATATTATATAATGGCAATGGTGAAAAGGCAGATATATCAAAGCTTAAGGTTATCGTATCAATCCAGCCTTATGATATTCAGATGAGTGATGATGTTGAAGCCGGCATTGTAACAGGAAAGATAATTAATCTTATATATAAGGGCGACCATTACAGCTATGTTATAAGAACTGAATATGAGCATGATTTAATAGTAGATGATGAATATCTTTGGAATATGGGAGATCAGGTAAGCCTTATCATGCCTGAGGATAAGATGAAGTTCCGGTTAAAAAAATAATATGATATCAGATTGGAGAAACACAACATTTTTATAATTTGTTTGTGCCTTTAGAGAAGCGAAAGGATTGATAAAAATATGAAAAATGGATTTTCACGCAGGCAGCTTGGAATACCTTATGGAATATTTCTTATATTATTTGTGGCTGCACCGTTAATTGTACTTATATATTATGCATTTACGAATGGTTCAGGGCAGTTTAGCATGGACAATTTATGTACTTTTTTTACTGACCCTAATACACTTGGAACACTTTGTTACAGCATTGCACTGGCATTTGTAACTACATTGGTATGCCTCGTTATAGCATATCCTGTAGCATACATACTGGCACATAGTAATTTCAAAAGAAAATCAGTAATACTTATGCTTTTTGTAATTCCAATGTGGATTAATTTTACACTAAGAATGACGGCACTTAAGGAGATATTGTCATTAATAGAGGGTAATCTTGCTTTCTATCCTTTTATTAATTCAGTAATAGGTATGACATATGACTTTCTTCCATTTATGATACTGCCGCTTTATACAACATTATCAAAGCTTGATAAGAGTCTTATTGAAGCGGCATCAGATCTTGGTGCAGATAATGCACAGACATTTATTAAGGTAATACTTCCATTGTCAGTTCCCGGAATAATAAGCGGAGTGTCAATGGTATTTTTACCGGCAATGACTAATTATGTGGTGCTTGATATGCTTTATAACAGCACTTATATAATGGGTAGTCTGATAGGAAGTTATTTTAGCGCTTATGACTGGAATAATGGTTCGATGATAGCATTGATACTTCTTGTGATTATAGGTATATTTTCTATATTTACGGTTGATAAGGATGCAGAAAGGAATTAAAGATGACAAAAAGATATTTAAAAAAAGCATTTTTATGTCTGGTGCTTTTATTTATGTACTGTCCGATAATTGTGCTTGCAGTATACAGTTTTACTGATTCTCCTAATATCGGAGCGATACATTCATTTACATTTAAAAATTATATTACGCTCTTTACAACACCTGAGCTTTCGCATATGATTGCCGGTTCTGTAATTCTTGCATTATCAAGTGCGGCACTTGCAACAATCCTTGGAACATGTGGGGCAATAGGGGCATTTTATTCAAAGAAAAGGGTAAAAGGCTTCATAGGTACAATGAATCAGGTGCCTGTTGTAAATGCTGATGTTGTAACAGGTTTTTCAATGTGCATATTAATTGTAGTTGTATTTGGAGTAAGCAAGGATACATTTATTCCGTTAATCATAGGTCAGGTAGTGCTTAGCGCGCCTTTTGTATATCTTGCGGTAATGCCTAAGCTTAAGCAGATGGATTCAAGCCTTTATGAGGCGGCGCTTGACCTTGGGGCAACACCTGCCTATGCACTTATTAAGGTTATAATACCGCAGGCGGCATCAGGAATACTTTCAGGCTTTGTGATGGCTGTTACACTATCACTTGATGATTATTTCGTGGCTACTTATACAAAGCCGGCGACCTTTGATACTATAAGCACGTATGTTGTCAATGCAACAAAGGGGTCACAGACACAGATAAAGACAGCATTATGGGCATTATCAACAATAATATTTTTAATTGTTGTTGCAGCAGAGATTGTTATCAATGTGAGTGCTTCAAAAAAGAGCAGAGAGGAGCAGCAGAATTGAAAAATAGCAAAGTAAAGACAATTTTTAAAAACTCATTAATATGTATTTTAACTGCGGTTGTAATGACGGTTATACAGATAGCAGCTCCACTTATTTCTGGAAGCAGTTCTATATGTGCTTTTAATGCTGATAATGTATATGCAAAAGAAAGCGAAGATGTAATAACATTAAAGATATGCAACTGGGAAGAGTATATTGACGAGGGCGGCTGGGATGAGCCTGTTGAGCTGGATAATAAGACAATTACAAGTGATAAATCCATGGTTGATGGTTTCAAAGACTGGTATTATCAGACATATCATAAGAGGGTAAATGTTGAATACAGTTGTCTTGGAACGAATGAAGAGCTTTATAATATGCTGACACTTGGCGATGAATATGATCTTATCTGTCCTTCTGAATATATGATAATGAAGTTAATGGCACAGGGCTGGCTTGAACCATTTTCAGAGGAATTTTACGATATTTCTAATCCATATAATTATTATGCAAAGGGAGTATCTCCATTTATAAAGAATGTATTTGATACTAATAAGATTAACGGTGAGAGCTGGAGCAGATATGCTGCCGGATATATGTGGGGAGTTACAGGTATTGTATATAACCCTGAAAATATAAGTGAACAGGAAGCTTCTACATGGAAGATAATTAATAATGATAAGTTTAAAAGGCAGATAACAGTTAAGGATAATGTCAGGGATTCAATGTTTGCGGCAGTTGGTGCAATCAAGTCTGATAAGCTTATGTCTGATGCATTTAAAAATTCCTCTGATTATAAAGAAAGACTTGCAAAAGAGATGAATGATACATCTGATACTACGGTAGATGATGTAAGAACATATCTTCAACAGGTTAAGGATAATGTATATTCATTTGAAACGGACAGTGCAAAGGCTGATATGGTAACAGGCAAAGTATCAGCAGGTTATCAGTGGTCAGGTGATGCTGTATACACGATGAATCAGGCAGACGATGATGGCGTAAGCCTTGATTTTGCTGTGCCTTACGAATGTACTAATATGTATTTTGACGGATGGACAATGTTAAAGTCAGGAATAAATGGAAATGAAGAAAAAAAGCAGGCGGCAGAAAGCTTCATTAACTTTATATCAATGCCTGATAATGCTGTAAGAAATATGGAATATATAGGATATACATCTGCTATTTCAGGTGGTGATGATACGACTGTTTATGAATATGTAAAATATAATTATGAAGCAGAGAATGAAACGGATACAGTTACTTATCCACTTGGATATTTCTTTTCAGGCGATTCCGCTGATGAAAGATATATGCTTGTAACAACTAAGGAGCAGACCAAAAGACAGTTATCGGCACAGTATCCGTCAGAGGATGTTATGGAAAGAAGCGCCATAATGCAGTATTTTAATGATGAAGATAATTCAAGGATTAACCAGATGTGGATTAGTGTAAGATGTTATAATATACATAACATTCCTGTATGGGGCTGGATTATTGCGATAGTGGTTATAGCAGGTGGTATTATGTTATATGTAAAAAATTTTATAAAAAATAAAAGACAAGTATAAGCTTATATCTTAAATGTTTTATACTTAAATAGATAGTGTCAAATGACATATGAAAAAAGACATTTTTGTACATTTTAAGAGGAAAAAATATATGAATACAATTAATGGAATAACAAGTGTAATTGATGCGGTCAGTATACTGGGATTTCTGACATTAAAGCTTGGAAAAAAGAATATTAATGCAGTATATGTATTTATGATATTTTCGCTTGAAGTGATGTTTTCATATTTTCTTGAGGATAACTTTGCAGTGCAGATGGCACTGATAATATTTTTAAATATGTGTTACTGCATGTCATGTCTAAAAGGACATATTATAGACAGGTTTGCCTGGAGCGTTATTGCTTATGTACCTTATGTTATAAGTACATCAATTGTAATGCTGGTGTTGTCATATACAACAGGAGAAAGTATTGATACATTAATTAACAGGGATATTATTTCTTTTATTATGATAATCATAATAACAAGGACACTTTGTTATCTTTCTTATTTCATAATGCTAAAAAAAGAATTTAATAAAATGAGATTAGGGAATTTTGAAATATGTATTATAATAGCACTTTTTCTTATATCAATATTTCTTATGTGTGAATTAACACAGGAATCCCTGGCACTTAAAGCAGCAGGAGATGAACAGACAGGACTTTTATTAATTGGAATATCTATTATAGGTATATTGGCAGGTGTAATTATTTTATGCATAAGGATTCATATAATTAATAACAGACTCACAGAGACCAGACAGATAGTAACGAAGCTTAACAGCCAGAAGGAATTATTCAAACAGGTAAGTAAAAAGCAGGAAGAGATTAATATTCAAAGACATGACATAAAACATATGATTAATATATGGGTGGATATGTTAAGAAATAATAAAATATCAGAGCTGGAAGATGAGTTTGGCAGATATGTATATAAATTAGATTCGCAAAAGTCAGTTATATGCTATATAAAAGGGAATGATATAATCAATTATGTAATATGTGACAAGTTAAGAAGATGCAAGAAGAATAACATAAAATATAATACCGAAATAACAACTGACTTTATGGCGGACAGAGAGATGGATATATCAATAATATTGTCAAACCTTCTCGACAATGCAATTGAAAGTTCCTTAAAGCAGGAGCCGGTGAACAGATTCATTGATATACAGATGTTTAAAAGAATGGGTATGAATAATATAATTATAAGAAATTATATAGGCACGTCGGTACTTAGGAATAATCCACAGCTTAATACAACTAATAAGGACTATACCGGTCATGGCTATGGAATAAAGAGCATTAAAAAGCTTGTAGAAAAATACAATGGCGATATTAATATAACTGAGGAAAATAATTATTTTGTAGTCCATATAATGGGAGTGTAAGTCGGAAATGGAGATAGTATGCTTAAAATTGCTATATGTGATGACGATTTGAATGACTTAAAGATGACTGATGAATTTTTTAAGTCATATGATAATAATATAGAAACATCACTTTTCACTAATGGAAATGACCTCTTAGAGATGGTAAAACAACAGGAATATGACATAATATGTCTGGATATAGATATGCCTGTGGTAAGCGGCTTTGATACTGCCGGTGAATTATATGATATAAAATATGGAGATAACCTGATATTTGTAAGTAATATGGAAAGTGCAGTATTTCAGGCATTGGAATTCAGACCTTTCCGTTTTGTAAGGAAGGGACATCTGGCTACAGATTTAAAGTCAGCACTTGATGCATGGATTAAGACATATGGCAATAATGAACGTATACAGGCACTTGATGAGGATGACTGTGAGGTGGCATTAAAAATATCAGATATTGTATATATTGAGATAAAGGGTCACTATCTTAATATTGTTACCAGGGGTAATACATTTCATAAGAGAGGAAAGATATCTGATTATGAATATCTTGTGGAACAGGGTTCTTTTTTAAAAATACATGGCTCATATATGTGCAACATAAAATATATTAAAAATATTATAAAAGACAGATGTATTATGTATAATGATGAAGAATTAAAGATTGGACAGAAAAGAGTGGCAGAGTGTAAAAAGAATTTTATGAAATATATATCAAGAAGATAAAATATAGATTAAAAGATAATTTTTAAATTGAATATGTTAAAAAATAAGACATTAGCTGTAATTGAAGTTAATGGTCGTGGATACCTGCGTACCATTTGCTTTAAGGATAGCTGGTGTCTTTTTTATTTTATAGATGCATAATAATGTAAATAAAAGTGTCATAAAGAATAAAAAATGTAATTTATGCCAGATTCATGTAAGATATGCCAGAATCACAAAAGCTGTATCCAAAGATTATATAATATGTAAAAAGTGAGTTACATAATTAGTAAGGCACTTTTTATATAGGACTTTTATAAAAGTACAGTTGGAATATGGTGGTGAGGATTATATGAGAAAAAAGTATGTTACATTTATAATTTCAATAATATTCGGAATATGTTTAGTTATAACAGGTATAAGCATATGGAATAAATATTTTATAAGAAGTGATTATAATGAAAATCCACCAGAGGTAACACAGGAGGAAAAAACGAAATATTCAGATGAGTATGGATACTGTGCTGTGGCATATTTAAATGAAAAAACAAATATTGATAAAAAAATGGGAGAGTCTGAGAATAGCGATTATCAGCACTTTAGGGTAAAAATGATAGATTATAGTATTTCAAGAGAAGCTCCTATTGAAACAGATAAAATGGGAGACGATGAATATTTTTTTATTGAAAAAAAGGAATATGATTATCTTGATGAAAATTATACATTTAAAAGTGATTATAAATATGTTACCGCAAAATTTGAAATAGAAAATACCAGAGAAAATAAAGGTGATGACATAACAAATAGTTTTCCTTTTGCTGAGAGTATATACATGATTTCGGATAATCATATATCAAGGGGAAGGGCAGCAGAATGTAGTGCAAGAATTAATTCAAAAGGAGCATCGTGTTTTAATGGCAATATGTGTATTATAAAACCGGGACAAACTGAAATATTTACAATATCCTTTATTGTTAGTGATAAGTATAATAGCAATAAGCTGGCAATAAGACTTTGTGATAAAAAAAGTAAATTCGGTGACAGCTATTTTATGTTATTTGATGAGGAATAGAAAAAGAAAAATTTTGAAAACGTAACATTTTTATTACAACAACTAGGATGTAGGTTACGGAGGTATATATGCGAAAGAGCTATTTTACATTTATAATAATGATAATATTCGGAATATGTTTAGTTATAACAGGTATAAGCGTATGGAATAAATATTTTATAAGAAAGGATTATAATGAAAATCCACCAGAGGTAACACAGGAGGAAGTAAAGTATTCGGATGAAAATGGTTATTGTAAGGCTGCATATAAAAATGAAGATACATATATTGACAAGGATTTAGGTAAGACAGGAGATATTGGACAGATTAATTTCAGAGTCAAGATGCTGGATTATAATATATCAAGAAGCCTTCCATATGATGAAAACAAAATAATAGACAGTGATTATACATATTCAGATATAGAGAGAGCATGCCTTGATGATGATTATACATTTATAAGTGATTATGTGTATGTCACAATAAAATTTGAAATAGAAAATACACGGGAAGATACAGGCAATGATATTTTAAATCAATTTCCCTTTAATATAAAATTATTTGCGATACAGGACAATTATATACCTAAAGAAAAATTGCAGAAGTCAAAGTGAATTTTAATTCAAAAAATGAATATGTATTGCATAAAGCTCAAAGAACACTTAAAAAAGGAGAAATTGTAAATTATACAATGCAATATGTAATAAGTGATAAATATGAAAATGAAAAGCTTGCAATCAGACTTTGTGATAAAAATGGTAAATATGGTGACAGCTATTTTATGTTATTTGATGAGGAATAGAAGCTACCAGAATGGAGATTACTATGAAAAAATTATTAAAAATAGAATTTGAACGTGTTTTTAGAGATAAAAAATTATACATATCAATGCTGATTGCATTTATCATAATGGGACTTGGAATATATAAAGAAATATTCGGTTATGCTTTAAAGCTTAATATGTCAACTATGGATAAGATTAATGGAGTCAGGATGTATCCTAATTTATTTGAAGAATGGTTTGGATGGCAGACTGGTCTTTATGGACAGATATATTATTTTGTAATGCCGATTATAATATCATTTCCATATACTGCCACACATTATACTGATATGAAAAATAAATACATATATCAGCTTATCACAAGAAATAATAGGAAGAATTACTATTTTGCAAAATATATAACGCAGTTTGTTACAGGAGGAAGCATTGCTGTTATTCCTAACATTGTATCATTTATAATATGTGCGATGTATCTGCCATTTATTATGCCTCAAAGTTCAAGCGGTCAATTTGCTATAGCAACTAAAGCCTGTGTATTCGGTGATTTGTTATACAGCCATCCGTTTATATTATTTTTTGTTTTAATGATTATACAGTTTATATTATTTGGTATGGTTAATTGTATAGCATGTATTTTTTCAGATATTCTTGATAATGCATTTATAGTGGTTATATCTCCGTTTATAGTAAGTTTTATTGAAAATGTTATATCAGGAAGTGGAATAATAAAATATAGTATTTTGTCTGATAATAACGTATTCATGTTACAGTTTCAAAGATTATCATCAATGCTTCTTATATATATAGTACTTCTGACATTAATATGCACTTCATTTATTATAAAATGCAGGAGGGAGGATGTTTTATAATGGCAAAAAGAATAAGGATTATATTGATATTAGTAAGTATGTGTATTATTGGACTGGTTATATTTAAGATTGTACGTGTCAATGCACAATTTAAAGATATAAAGCAGATTACTGTATATGATAAAGCACAGGAAATAGAGTTGGACGGATATACATATAATACGCAGAAGCTTAAATTATATACGCCGGATGAATTTATTGAGTGGTCGGGGATAGATAAGGACTATTTTGATGATATGGTTAATAAGCCGGTAGCAATTGCTGTAGTTACACTTGAATGTACTTATACAGATAAAAGTATAATGAGCATCGCAAATTCGGTAACATTGCAGTCAGAAGCACTTGGACAGGGAGCTGATTACTATTTAACAACAGGGCTTAATAAGGAACTTATAAAAAAACGCAGTGGGGAGCATGAAAGCTTTCATCTTATATATACATTACCTGCAACTATGTTAAACGGCAATGATTTTTCATATGCGAAAGACCTTAAGTATGAACTGGTTTTAAGAAAATGTCCGGTAATAAAGGTTAAAATTTATGAATAACAGGATGATGTTTGGATTGTAAATTTAAGAATGAAAGGAGTGTGAAAAAATATTAATATGAAGATATTTTACAGATTGAAAAGAAAATATGTTAATTATAACAGTATTATATGGCTGTTAATTGTTACTGTGGTGATAGTTTTATCGGCGGCTCTGCTTACGAGATTAAACAGGGGCGAAGCATTTACCAATGTCTGTATATATGACTCAATTATATTTTTTATAAAGGCCTTTGGTTCAATGACAGGAATTATGGTTATATGGAATATTGCGGTTATAAAGAAAGATAAAAATCCTATGATAGCGGTAAAGAATGTAAGCAGGAAAAAAATATGGTACAGGCAATGTCAGGATGTTCTTATATTTGCAGCAGTTATGTCATTACTGATACATGTATTGCTGCGTTTATTTATATTGTGTAAGTATGGCAATGATTATAACTGGGATGATAGTTATTCTTTGTATATAAGTTATTGCAATAGTAACAGGTATAAAATTACAACTCCTGCATTTACAAAGACTGGAATAGCAATTTTATCATATATTTTTACATTGGAGTCACTCTATATTATTTTGATACTATTCATGGTTATCGACAGACTCCTTGAAAGGACATCAGTAATAATTACTGTAATATATATTATTGCACAGTTTGAGATTAATTTATTAGGATTTATAACACCAAAGATGTATCTGTTTATATACCCTGACAGGGCATTGGTATATATGGGAAAATGTATATTTATAGCCATATTATTAATTTTTGTTGGAAGCTTTGCAGCTGACAAGGAAGAATATATAAAGAAAAAATAATGACTGTGCAGATTTTTCTTAGCCTCTTCGCAATAAAAGTTGTTCAGAAATGTGAATTAGTGTGAATAATAGGATCTATATTCGGAAATGGAGAGAATATGTATATTGAATTAAGAAATGTATCAAAAAAAATTAAAAATGCTACAATACTGGATAATGTTAATTTAAGATTTGAGGGTGGCAAGGTATATGGTTTAAAGGGAAAAAATGGAAGTGGCAAGACTATGCTTATGAGAGCTATAAGTGGTCTTATAAGAGTTAATGGAGAGGTGGACATTAATGGAGAAGTGCTTGGAAGTAAAGTATCATTTCCACCGAGTATCGGTATATTAATTGAAAATCCGGCATTTATATCCAATTATACCGGTTTTAAGAATCTTAAAGTGCTTGCGTCAATACAAAACAGGATAGGGGACGATGAAATAAGGCATGCTCTTGAGATTACAGGCTTAGATTCACATGATAAGAGGACATTCAGAAAATATTCACTTGGAATGAAGCAGAAGCTTGGTATTGCTGCAGCAATAATGGAAAAGCCTGATATTGTAATTCTTGATGAACCAATTAATGCACTTGATGAGGCTGGGGCTAATCAGGTGAGGGAAATTCTAAAAGAACTAAAAGCTAATGGCTCAATAATAATAATTGCCTGTCATGATAAGGAAGAGCTGGAATTTCTATCTGATGAGATTATTGAAATAAACGATGGAAGAATTATAAGTGGTAGTTGTTAGAAAATAGAAAAAACAGGTAATGAAGCAGCTGGAAGTCTTTTTGGAATAGTGGTTGTTATAAAATGCCGGCAGAATGGGGGATATTATGATAAGACAAGATGTGCTGAGGGGAATAAAGGAATCACGCTACAGATATGCTATATGTGTAATACTTATATTTATACTGATTATTATGAACAATAATTCTATGAGAAGTGTATTACGGGATATAGATAGTAATGCTCTTGGAATGATGGATAATATTATGTATATGCTAAAAGGAATGTCTGTATATATTGAGGGAAAAGGAAGAGATTTTAAGCTTCCTGTATGCTGGATGACAGTACAGTTTGCATGTTCTGTTGTTGTATTTAATTACATAAAAACAGATATCAGAGGAATAGGAACAGGAATAATTATAAGAATGAGAAGTAAGAAGAAATGGTGGCTGTGCAAATGTATATGGAATGTATGTTCTGTTGCACTATTGTATATATTGTTGTATGCAGGCTGTTTTATTGTTTCATTGATGTATAATGGAACGATGGGATTTAACGGGGAGATATTTTTAAAGCTTAATGGCGTAGCTTATGATAGTGTGGATATTAAAAGTGTAATACTGTTCTTAATATTTATGCCAATGCTTACATCAATTGCTCTTTCATTATTACAGATGTGTATGAGTATAGTTATATCACCGGTAATATCTTTAATGTCAATTATGGTAATTGATATATTATCCTGCTATTTTACAACTCCGTTTCTTGCGGGTAATTATTCAATGCTTCTTCGTAGTGCTATATATAAGGCGGATGGAATATCTTTAAGTACTGCGTTGGCAGGAAATATTATAATAATAGCTGTGGCGGTAGTGTTGGGAATGTTATTATTTGATAGAAGCGACCTGACAATTTAATTGTGATTTGTTGAAAAGCGGGGTGTAGATGAGGGCAGGCTGCGGCTGATATGTAAGATTTGTACGCTGATGGGAAGAAATAAGTCGCTCTGGAAGATGAGCATGTATTGCTTATAGGCCGGCCGGACGCCGCATTTGGCACGACCCGGACGGTGTCGATACATTAAATGCTCATCTGTAGAGTTTCTTAGCACTCATCCATCGTTTTAAAATTCCCAATACAATCCGCTACTTCCCCACTACACCCCTGTTTCAACAAATCACAATTTAAAAGCTAAGGTCTATATCAACATGCCCATTATTAGTATATTTCATGTAATCAAAAAGCTTAGGTGCGGCAAGAAGTGCCAGAGGGTCTCTTTCGTTATCATCGTATTCAAACATCTTTACAAGCTCGCTTATTTCCGAATTAGAAAGCGAATTAACATATTCTCTTAATTCATATTCTGTCATATTAAAAACTTCTTCCTGACTTTTCATAATCATATTCTCCTTAAAATTAAAATTTTACTAAGTATTATCAATCTGAACTTCCGGTAAAAATCACCTTACCGGCATTCCATAAGGCTGCTGCCTTTTTTGCAGCTTCAAGCCTGTCATTATCATTTTTAAAGCTTATGGCTGCTGACTGGCAGCCGCAATCCATGCACATTACATAATAGCCATGATTTTCTTCTTCAAGTATAGAAGGTCCCAGACATCTTGGACAATCTTCTAAATCAACCATTTCATAAATTTCCATGTTAAACTCCATTCCTTTATTATAATTGCCTTAATTATTAATTATACATTAAATATTATCATATGTGAAGACTTACTTGTTTTATTAGTCAGATATGTTAAAATAATAATATAATAAGGCTGGTCACATTATTTATAAATGATTGGAGAAGATAATGAAAGTAAAAAATATAATAAATTCAGAAAAGAATACAATATCATTTGAAGTATTTCCACCTAAAAAGGATACAGATTTTGAAAATGTAAAAAAGGCAGCACTTGAAATAGCAGCACAAAAGCCTTCTTATATGAGTGTGACATATGGGGCGGGTGGAAGTACTAAAGGACACACCATAAAGCTTGCAAGTGAGATACAGATACAGTATAAAATACCTGCTATAGCACACCTTACATGTGTATGTGCTGACAGGATAAGAATTAAGAATGCCCTGGATGAGATGAAGGCTGCCGGAATTGAGAATATACTTGCATTAAGAGGAGATGTTCCTGTTAATTATAAAGGAGAGATTTTTACAGATTTTTCCCATTCCTCAGAGCTTGTTGAATTTATAAAACAAAATGGCGATTTTTGCATCGGCGGGGCGTGTTATCCTGAGATACATCCCGATTCGGACGGAAGGGCACAGGATATAGAAGGACTTAAAAAGAAGGTTATGGCAGGCTGTGAATATCTTACGACACAGATGTTTTTTGATAATAATATATTTTTTAACTTTATGTATAGATTAAGAGAGGCAGGAATTACGGTTCCTGTAATACCGGGAATTATGCCGGTTACTAACAGAAGACAGATAAAGAATGCAATTAAACTGTCAGGCTGTAATATTCCAGAAAGATTTATCAATATTGTTGACAGATTTGGAGATACAGAGGCAGCAATGAAACAGGCAGGAATAGTCTATGCAGCAGATCAGATAATAGACCTTTATGCCAATGGTGTTAAGCATATACATGTATATTCGATGAATAAGCCGGAGGTTGCAGGCGGAATACAAAAGAATCTGTCGGAAATTTTAGGTCTGTAACTAATATATTGCTATTTAGTATATTTGTATTTAATACATTTTTAAGTATATAATCTTTATGGAGAAGAATCTGATATAACTGCATCCGGCAAATATCATGGTTTTATATTTTAGAAAGAGGAAGGTGCATGGAAAATCAAAAAGGAATACAGGATAGTATTGATTATAAACTAATAATAGATACTGCGGCACTTGCAGGCATGATTATGCTTGAAAATGGTGCTGAAATATACAGGGTGGAAGAGACTATTAATTATATATTAAAGACCTCGGGACTTAAGACGACACAGTCTTTTGTAGTATCCACAGGACTTATGATATCTTTAGATGACCCGGCTATTGATGCACTTACTGTTATAAGAAGAGTAAGAAAGGGTGCTGTTAATCTTAATGTGGTAGCTATCGTTAATGATATTTCAAGAAGGATGTATAAAGGTGATATAACAATAAAAGAAGCATTTTCGCAGCTTAAGCATATCAAGAGGTCACAGTATCCCTGGTGGTTAAAGAATATATGTACAATATTTGTAATGGTATTTTTTACAGGAATGTTTGGCGGTACATTTTTGGATATGGCTGCCAATATCGTGGTAGGAACAATTCTTGCGATATGGATAAGCATAGGAAGACGTATAGAGCTTAATTCACTGATAAAGGATATGCTTGCATCAATCGTATTATCAAGTGCTGCATCAATTCTTACAAGGCTGTATCCTGTGCTGCATTTTAAGCTTATTATCGTAGGTGCAATAATGGTGCTGGTTCCCGGTGCTGCTATTACAAATGCAATAAGGGATACTCTTCATGGGGATTATACATCTGGAAATGCCAATATATTAGAGGCATTTGTGGAGGCTGCCATGATAGCATTGGGAGTTTATGTAGGAATTACCATTACAGGCGGCATACTTTAAATATATACAGTGTATAGACTGGGAAAGGATATATATATGATTTTACAGAGCCTTTTTGCATTTTTTGCAATTCTTGCTTTTTCTATTGTAAATGAAGCACCTAGGAAATGCCTTTTGGTTAATGGAATACTTGGTATGGCAGGATGGGCTATATACTTATATGTGCTTGAATATACAACAGTAATGTTTGCAACATTTATTTCAGGACTTACACTTGCGATAGCATCACATATATTTGCAAGGGTATTAAAGTCTCCGGTTACAACGATACTTATCCCGTCAATTCTTACAATTGTACCGGGAGCCGGTATGTATGAGACAGTATATTACCTTCTTACACAAGATACACAGATGGCACTTTCAAGCCTTGTTTCGACAATCGGGGCTGCTGGAGCTATTGCTATTTCTATATTTATGGTAGATGCATTTGTTATTGTCATTAAAAATACCATTAAAAAATTTAAAATACGAAAGCTTATATAAATTTACTGTGATTTTTTCAGATAAAAATGCCCGCAAAACTGGGATTAGTTTTATTAAAAAGATAGGGGAATTGAAAATGAAAAAAGACTTTTTAAAAACATTTATTGATTACATAATGCTTGCAGTTGGGGCTGTTATAGCGGCTTTTGCTATTGAGGAATTTCTTGTGCCTAATACTATTCTTGATGGTGGTGTAATAGGTATTGGCATAATGATTAGGAATCTTACTGGAATATCACTTAGTATACTTACAATTGTTCTTAACCTGCCGTTTCTTTTAATAGGAATGAGAAAACTGGGGAAAATGTTTGTTGTAAAGGCAGCGTTTTCAATGGCAGTATTTTCTGTATTTGTAGGAGTATTTGCGCCACTCGCCAATGCGACACAGGAGACTTTGCTTGCCGTATCATTTGGAGGTGTAATATTAGGTCTTGGTGTAGGAATTGTAATACGTTATGGAGGCTGCCTTGATGGAACGGAGACTGTTGCAATTCTTCTTAATAAGAAGTTTGGAATACCTGTAGGTCAGACTGTGCTTATAATTAATATAGTAATTTATGCCATAGCAGGAGTGCTGTTTGGATTTGACAGGGCAATGTACAGTCTTTTGACATATTTTATAACTTCTAAGATATTAGACGTTGTAGAGACAGGTCTTGATCAGGCAAAGGCGGCAATGATTATTACAGACGAGGCAGAGATTATTGCGGAAAAGATATATCAGCTGCTCGGAAGAACGGTAACAATTATGCATGGCGAGGGGATGGTAAGTGGCAAAAAGACTGTCCTTTATTGTGTTGTTACAAGATTTGAGATAAGAGAGTTAAAGAATATAATCAGGTCACTTGACACATCGGCATTTGTAACTGTATCAGACGTATCAGAGATTATAGGCAATCATATAAAAAAGACAGAAAAAGATATGACATTTCATATTAATGATGATTAATATAAAAATAATGATACTGCGATTATTTTTTCATTAAAATACCTGCGGAAGGAATATTAGCATGAGGAAATTTATGTATTGGATTTTAAGCAACAATTAATGGTTGGTTTATGGACAAAGCTGTTTAAATATGATATATTTTGTTAGCTGTATATGACTATATACAGTATATTTGAATAAAGCTGCTACAGCTTCAATTATTTAATGCAATTTATAAAACAATTAAATCAACAATATGTTGCTGCCGGAAATCAGGTAACAATAATATAGATATTTGAAAGAAAGGTATGGTAGTGTAATGAGTGAATCAACACAGATTAAAGGAAGAGTACATTCAGTAGAAAGCTTTGGTTCGGTTGACGGACCGGGAGTCAGATATATTATATTTTTACAAGGATGTCACATGAGATGTAAATATTGTCATAATCCTGAGACCTGGTCAATGGAGGGTGGTAGCATGCAGACACCTCAGGAGGCATTTGACAAGGCTTATAGATATCACAACTACTGGAAGAATAAGGGAGGAATTACTGTAAGTGGTGGTGAAGCACTTTTACAGATTGACTTTGTCACAGAGTTATTTAAGATTGCACATGCAAATGGTGTTAATACAACCCTTGATACGTCAGGTAATCCATTTACACTTGAAGAACCATTTATAAGTAAGTTTAACGAACTTATGAAGTATACAGATCTTTTCATGCTCGATATTAAACAGATTGACGATAATAAGCATAAGGAGCTTACAGGCTGGACTAATGATAATATTTTACAATTGGCAGAGTATTTATCTGATAACGGAAAAGATATGTGGATTAGAAATGTACTTGTTCCGGGGTATACAGATGATGAAGAGGATTTAATTAAATTAAGGGATTTTGTTAAGGGGTTAAAGACAGTAAAGCGTTTTGAAGTACTTCCATATCATACACTTGGTGTATTTAAGTGGGAAAATCTTGGTATTCCATATTCGCTTGAAGGAGTTAAGCCACCAACAAAGGAATTAATTGAAAAAGCAAATAAAATATTAGAAACATCAAGTTATACAGGTTATCTTGATTAATGGCTGTTAAAACAGCATAATGGGCAGACCGGAACTTGTGTTGTGAAGCATGAAGTATCAGGAAAGATACACTCTTTTTATACAGTATTGTAATTAAACAGCACGAGTTTTGGTCTGCCTGTCCTGCTTTTAGATTTGTAGATGACATTTCTGCTATAGAAAGGAAAACAATATTGCCTCAGCCGGTATTCAATCTCTGAATTGGATTATGCTCTACAGGCGGATTATGAGTTGGTTTAATAGCAATAAAAATACATCGGGACAAGTAATTAACTGTTAAATATAAATGGAGTATAGCAGGGGGGGGATTAATTTTGAAAGAATATGACATAAACATCAACGGTCTTAATATACACATAACTAAGAAGAAAATTAAAAATATTAATCTATACATAAAGACACCGGATGGAAAGGTGGTTGTAACTGCACCTTTGAGGGTTTCTGACGAATATATTAAGAGCTTTATTCTAAGAAAATGGGATTGGATTATAAAGCATCGTGAAAGAGTAATAAAATCAGTGCAACAGTTATATGGTAATTCATATAAAGATAATATAGATGGAGCTGATAAAGAAACCAGCAGTCAGAATAAAATTATAATAAGTGATGAAGAGTTACAGCTTCTAAAAGATAAGATACGGGAATATGCCAATAAGTGGGAACCGGTAATAGGAGTTAAATGTGAATGCTTTACAATAAGGATGATGAAGACACGCTGGGGGAGCTGTTCGGTTAATAAACATACAATAAGGATTAATTCTTTATTGGTAAAAAAGCCTGAAAAGTGTCTGGAGCTTGTAATTGTGCATGAACTGGTACATATGCTTGAACCTGGGCATAATAAGGTATTTAAAGATTATATGACAAGATTTCTTCCTGACTGGAAACAGACAGAAAAGCTGTTAAAAGAAAGCTGATTTTTTAATAATGTAAAGTTAATTCTTGACATACACTTCATAGAACGATAATATAGTAATTAATACTACATGATATTGTAAAAGATACAACTTAGTAATATGTACTTGTATAGCATTAATAATTTCTAGAATGGACGGCAGAAATATATGTGAATAACAGTTGTAGATTTTTGTATTCAATATCATTTTTAAAAATAAATTCTGATATCTGATAAATATCTGACAGAAAGGCTGGAGGAGATTATGAAATGGGCAGTGGTTACTGATTCTTCAAGTGATATGGCGGGCTTGAAGGAGCAGATAAAGGAAGAAACTAACGGACATATTTTATTTGATACGGTTGCATTAAAGATAGAAGCAGGCGATGTTGAATTTATAGATGATGAGAATCTGGATACTGAGAATATGGTAGACTATTTGAAATCATATCAGGGAAAGACAGGAAGTGCTTCACCGAGTCCACAGGAGTGGTATGATATATTCGAACAGGCTGATATGTGTATTGCAATAACTATAACAGGAGCTATGTCGGGAAGCTATAGAAGTGCATGTGCAGCTAAGGACATGATAGCAGAGGATTATCCTGACAAAAAGATATATGTGATGGATTCTATGTCAACAGGACCGGAGCTTATGCTGCTTACAAGACGGGCCATAACATATGCCATGGAAGATATAGATTTTGATACCATGGTAAAGCGAATGAATAATTATAAGAAAATGACACATCTTTATTTTGTACTTGAGACTATGGATAATCTTATTAAGAATGGAAGAGTTAATAAGTTTGAAGCCGGAGTGGCATCAATGCTTGGTATAAAGGTGATGGGCCGTGCAAGCAGCGAAGGAACACTTGAAGTAGTTAAAAAGTCACGAGGTAAGACTAAGGTATATGATAAGCTTATAGAAGATATGCTCGAATATGGATATATTGGTGGCAATGTAATTATAAGCCATTGTCATAATGAAGCCATGGCGGGATATCTTAAGCTTAAGATTATTGAAAAATATCCCGAAAGCCATGTGACAATTGTAAATACAGGAGGTTTATGCAGCTTCTATGCACAGGAAAGAGGTGTGCTTGTAGGATATGAGAGAATTGAAGCCTAGTGCTGTATCCATGATACAGTAAGTGTGCATCAGAGTGGTTAAAAAATAACTGCCGCATTAAGAATTAATAATATACAGCTATAGATAAATATACTGTATAATAATTCTTATTGCGGCAGTTATTTTGTATGACCTGTGCTTATTTATGGCTGTTAAGGTAATCCTTAATAGCTTTAAAGCTTTCTTTACTTATTACATGCTCCATACGGCAGGCATCTTCATTGGCAATATCCTTATCAACGCCAAGGGAACACAGCCATGAAGATAAAAATTCATGACGTTCATATATCATCTCGGCGATTTCTTTACCGGATTCTGTAAGATATATATAACCTTCTTTTGTAACTGTTATGTGATGTTCTTCTCTTAAATGCTTCATTGCTATGCTGACACTTGATTTCTTGAAATTAAGTTCGTTAGCAATATCAACAGAACGTACTACCGGAAGCTTAGAGCTAAGTATAAGTATTGTTTCGAGATAATTCTCTGATGATTCATGTGTAGCCATATTAATCCTCATTTCCAAGTAATTATATTACAAAGCAGTAGTGTAAATAATTACAACTTTATTATTAAGAAAACCGTTGCTGTTTATTAACGGATTTCTTTGTTATAAAAATGATAACCACGAGCCTTTATTGTATAAAGCTGCATTAATACATTGGTATTATAATATATAATAAAGGACTGCTTTCAAATGATTATAGCATGAAATGTTATTTTAATCAAATAAACTTTGTAAAATATGAATTATAGTGGTATTATAAATTTAATATATCCGTTCAGTGTGTTTGGAAAGAAGGTGGGAATAGAAATGACACTTCAGCAATTGCGTTATGCAGTTATGGTTTCTGACTGTAAATCAATGAATAAGGCAGCAGAGAAGCTGTTTATAACGCAGCCAAGTCTTTCAGGCACGATAAAGGACCTTGAAAAGGAAATTAATGTCAACCTGTTTATACGTTCTAACAGAGGAATTATAATTACTCCTGAAGGTGAAGAATTTTTAGGCTATGCAAGACAGATGTTAGAGCATTATAAGCTGATTGAAGACAGATTTGTTAATAACAGTATTTCAAAGAAGAAGTTTAGCGTATCAATGCAGCATTATACATTTGCTGTGGAAGCATTTATAAAAATAGCAAAAAAATATGGAATGGACGAATATGAATTTGCCATACATGAGACAAGAACGAGAGATGTAATAGATAACGTTAAGAATCTGATAAGTGAGATTGGGATAATATATGTTAATGACTTTAATTGTAAAGTTATTTTTAAGATTTTAAAGGAAAAAGGACTTGAATTTAATAAGCTTTTTGATTGTGGAATATATGTATATATGAGCAGGTCTAATCCAATGGCTGCAAAGACGGTCATTAATATGGAGGATTTGCAGGATTATCCGTGTCTGTCCTTTGAACAGGGTGATAGTAATTCGTTTTATTATGCAGAAGAGGTGCTTAGTACTTATGATTATAAGAAGATTATCAAGGCGGATGACAGGGCAACGCTTCTTAATCTGATGGTTGGTATGGATGGTTTTACACTTTGCAGTGGCCTTATCTGTGAGGAGCTTAATGGACAGGATTATATTGCAATACCGCTTAATACTGATGAGACTATGACTATAGGATATATTAAACAGAAAAATATTCCACTTAGTATGCTTGGTAATGCATATATAGAAGAACTGGAACATTACAGACAGAATATATTACAGGGTTGTGAATTATAGTAATATGTCCGGTGTAAGTTAATGTTGTTGTAAAGCAGGAAATGGAGGTTTGTATGAGCGTAATTAATGAAAAATGGTATGACGAAGCAGTATTTTATCACATTTATCCTTTGGGACTTACAGGTGCTCCTAAGGAAAATAAAGATGGCGTGGTAGTACACAGGTTAGAAAAGCTTAAAGCTTGGATTCCACATCTTAAAAAGCTGGGAATAAATGCAATATATATAGGACCTTTATTTGAGTCTTCAACACATGGATATGATACCAAGGATTATAGGAGAGTTGATTCAAGACTTGGTGATAATAATGATTTTAAGGAATTTGTAGAGCTTGCACATGACAATGGAATAAAGGTTGTGGTAGATGGTGTATTTAATCATACCGGAAGAGATTTTTTTGCATTTCAGGATATATTAAAGAACCGTTCAGCTTCACCGTACTGCAGATGGTATAAGAATATAAGCTTTGACTGGAGTTCACCGTACAATGATGGTGTTGGTTATGAAGCGTGGAGAGGCTGTTATGAGCTTGTCAATCTTAATCCGTGGGAACCTGCTGTAAGAGAATATATATTTGATACCATTGATATGTGGATTGATGAATTTGATATTGATGGTATAAGACTTGACTGTGCTGACTGTCTGGAAGACTTTTTTATTGAAGAGATGAGAAGAAGAGCTGATGCACACAAGAAGGATTTCTGGCTTATGGGGGAAGTTATCCACGGTAATTATGGCAGCTATATATCGGATAATAAGCTTAACAGTGTTACGGATTATCAGCTTCATAAGGGCTTGTATTCAGGTCACAATGACCATAATTACTTTGAAATCGCACATACAATAAGATATCTTTTTGGAATAGGCGGACAGTGCCCGGGAACACATCTTTATTCATTTGCTGATAACCATGATGTTGACAGGCTTGCAAGTAAGGTTAATATAGCCGGACATATGAAGCTTATATATACTCTTATATACACACTTCCCGGTATACCATCTATATACTATGGATCCGAATGGGGAATACAGGGTAAAAAAGAGGGGGCAAGTGATGATGCATTAAGACCGGAGCTGGATGTGGATTATATGTCTTCTAATAATCAGTGTGCATGGCTTACAGAGTGGATAACACAGTTAGGTAAAATTCATAAATTATATGCAAAGTGTCTGGCATATGGCGTGTATGATGAGTTGGTTCTTACTAACAGACAGTTTGCATATGCAAGATGGACTGATGAAGAAGGCATAATAACAGCAGTTAATAATGATGAAAATGAAGCGCAGATATGGATTCCAATAAGGCAGGCTCAGGGTGTTGACATGTCAGCATTATTAATGGATGAGGTATATGATGTTATAACAGGTGAGAAGATTAAGCTTGAAAATAACCATATACATGCAAATTTACAGCCTTATGAGAGTAAGATCTATGTAATAGGAAGAAAATCACCGGATATTGTAAATACATCTGAAAATAATATTGAAGCCGTATGTGGCTATGAAAATAACAGTCTTCATAATGACAGGGATGTGGCTATAAATACAAAGTCTGATAACAATGGTTATGATAGTTTGGATGTAACCGGGAATATAAGCGATACTGATAATACAGATAAAGATACTTTGGAGTATATAAAATATTCTATAGATAATAAGCTTGTTGAAACGGATAATGATTCGGATATGGCACATTCCGGTTATATGAGAAGAAGTGACAGGCAGGTCACAGATATAGAAAAGATTATGGAGGTGCTTGATTCATGTACTGTGTGTCATGTGGCCATGTCACAGGATGATTTTCCATATGTGATTCCATTATCTTATGGATATGAGATAGAAGATGACAGAATGGTACTTTATTTCCATAGTGCTATGACCGGGAAAAAACTTAATATATTAAGGCAGAATCATAATATAGCCTTTGAGATAAGCCATGAAAAAGAGATTATATATGACAATGATAATCCATGTGCATCAGGCTGTCTGTATGAAAGCATTATAGGCTTTGGCAGTATGGAATTTGTAGAAGAGCCGCATGAAAAGAAACATGGATTATCACTTCTTATGAAGCGCCAGACAGGTCAGAATGTAACATTTACGGATGAACAGATTAAAAAGGTGGAGGTTTTAAAGGTAGCTGCGACAGACTATACATGTAAGGCAAGATACAGATAATAATTCATATTATTTAATAAGATGTTTATAAATTCAATATTTTTATAATATTTTTTTCAAAAAATTATATTTACAATTAAATATAGTAATGTTAATATATGACGAAGTAAATAGTTTACAGTGTTAAATATTTACTTCGTTATATTTTTGTGGTATAAGCCGTAAGGCAGACCTTATTTATTAGGGGTGCGCTATATTTAATTAAAAGAAAGGAAGGTTTTGATGAATAAGCAGTGTGAAAAGTTATTCAATGCCGCAATGCAGTTTAGAAAGCTGCATTTAAAAGGCACATTGTTTAATATTAGCCATTCTGAATATTCCACATTAAAGACTATTAATATTTGTGCAAAGGAATGTAAAAAGAAAAATGAACAGGTCAAGGTATCAATGCTGTCTGAAAGGATGCATATGAATAATACGGCTGTATCAAGAAGTCTTAAAGCATTAGAATCACAGGAGCTTATTGAAAGAAATGTCAGCACAAAAGATAGAAGGGTTACATATGTAAGCCTTACAGATAAGGGTCAGAAACTGATTCATAAAATAGAAAAGGCGGTTGAAAAGTATCAGGAAGATGTTTTTAGTCAGATTGATACACAGCAGGTCGATATGATAGTTGATTTTTTAAATGAGCTTTACGAAATATCCAGAAAGGAATTAGAAAAGAGGAAAGATGAAAAGAATATTTAAAAGTATACTTCCTTATTGGAAATCAGTAATATTGATTTTTGTATTTTTACTTTTGCAGGCATATTGTGATTTATCACTGCCACAGTATACATCTAATATTATTGATACAGGTATCCAGAATGGCGGTATAGAGCATGCAATGCCTGAGCTTATAACATCTGATGAATTTGAAAAAGCAGTTGTATTTATGTCAGATGATGAAGAAGAGCATTTCAGAAGCGTATACGAAAAGGAAGATGATAATTACAGATTAAAAGTTACTAAAAATAATGAGCTTGATAAGCTGGATGATGAATTTTCAATGGCATTTATTATGAATAACCAGATGTCAGCAGTTGAAGAGAGCCAGTTTAAACAGCAGATGGCATCATTTATGGGTGTCGATGAGCAGATTGTTAATAATATGACAACGCAGCAGCTCGCAGCACAGTTAGGAATCCAGCTTGAGACGTTTACAAGACAGCAGGAGGATTCAGATGGTAATATGACTGATGTTACCTGTGTCGATATGAGAACCATATTTGAGGCAATGGTTACATCAGGTAAAATGACTAAAGATAATATTATTTCAATAAGGAATGATATGGAAGAGAAATTTTCAAGTGTAGGAAGTACTATGCTTAAGTCTATGGGCGTTGCTTATGCAAAGAGCATGGACAGTAAAGCGGGTCTTGATATGGATAAGATACAGTCATCATATCTGTTAAGTTCAGGACTGAAGATGATAACCATGGCATTATTGATGGCGGCTGCAACTGTAATAGTAGGACTTATTGCTTCAAGAATAGGTGCCGGTATTGGTCGTGATTTAAGAAGCAGTGTCTATGGCAGGGTTATGAAGTTTTCAAATGCGGAGATGGATAAATTCTCTACAGCTTCACTTATAACAAGAACAACTAATGATATCCAGCAGATACAGATGGTTATTGTTATGATGTTAAGAATGATTTTATATGCGCCAATTCTTGGTATCGGTGGTATTGTAAAGGTATTTAATACAGGTGCAGGCATGGAATGGATTATCGGCCTTGCAGTGCTTATAATACTTGGAATTGTAATGATTCTTATGGTTGTTGCAATGCCTAAGTTTAAACTTATGCAAAAGCTTGTCGATGCTGTAAACCTTGTATCAAGAGAGATACTTACAGGTCTTTCAGTTATAAGGGCATTCAGAAGAGAAGAAAAAGAAGAACAGCGTTTTGATGAGGCTAACAAAAAGCTTACAAAGACAACACTTTTTACAAACAGAGTAATGACATTTATGATGCCACTTATGACATTTATAATGTATGGCATTACAGTACTTATAGTATGGGTTGCCTCTAATAAGATAGATGATGGTACATTACAGGTGGGTGCAATGACAGCATTTATAACATATACAATGCAGATAGTTATGTCATTCCTTATGCTTACAATGATGTCAATTATGCTCCCTCGTTCTGCGGTTGCAGCAGACAGAATTGATGAAGTTTTAAAGACAGAAAGTTCTATTAAGGACACTGATTCACCTGAAAAGCTTGAAAACGTTAAGGGTGTGTTAGAATTTAATGATGTAAGCTTTAAATATCCGGGTTCCGATGAAAATGCAATTGCAGATATAAGCTTTAAAGCAGAGCCGGGTAAGACAACAGCAATTATAGGAAGTACAGGCTGTGGTAAGTCAACGCTCGTTAATCTTATACCGAGATTATATGATGTCACACAGGGAAGCATTACACTTGACGGACATGATATAAGAAATATTACAATGAAAGATTTAAGAGAGGAACTTGGATATGTTCCACAGAAGGGAATATTATTCTCTGGTAATATTGCATCTAACTTAAGATTTGGTAAAGAAGATGCTACAGATGAACAGATTGAAGAGGCTGCACAGATTGCACAGGCTACAGAATTTATTGAGAGCAAAAATGCAAGATATGAAACACCTATTGCACAGGGCGGAACTAATGTATCAGGTGGTCAGAAACAGAGACTTTCAATAGCAAGGGCAATAGCTAAGAACCCTAAGATATATATATTTGATGACAGTTTTTCGGCACTTGACCTTAAGACAGATGCTGCGTTAAGAAAAGCACTTGCATCTAAAGTAGGTGACAGCACGGTTATTATAGTAGCACAAAGAATAAGTACAATTCTTCATGCAGAACAGATTCTTGTTATGGATGAAGGAAGAATTGTTGGAAGAGGAACTCATAGTGAACTGCTTGAGAACTGTGAAGTATACAGACAGATTGCAAAATCACAGTTATCAGAAAAGGAACTTGGAATTGACAGAAAGGAGGATTTATAATGGAAAATAAAGAAGAACAGTTTAAGACTCCTCCAAGAAGAAGAGGACCTATGGGAAGAGGACCGATGGGTTCCGGAGAAAAGGCTAAGAATTTCAAGGGTTCTATTGGAAAACTTATAAAATATATAGGCAATTATAAATTCGCAGTAATAGTTGTAATGATATTTGCTGCGTCTGCGACAGTATTTAATGTAATAGGACCTAAGATATTGGGTAAAGCAACAACGGCACTTTCAGAAGGTCTTATGCGTAAGATTCAGGGCGTAGGCGGAATGGATTTTGATTATATCGGAAAAATCCTATTAATAGTTCTTGGTTTATATCTTATTGCAGTAATATTCAGTTTTATGCAGGGCTGGATAATGACAGGAATTACACAAAAGATATGCTACAGATTAAGAAAAGAAATATCTGAAAAGATAAACCGTATGCCGATGAAGTATTTTGAAAGCCGTACTTATGGTGAGGTTTTATCAAGAATAACTAATGATGTAGATACACTTGGAATGGGACTTAACCAGAGTATAACAACAATTATTACCTCAGTTGCAACAATTATTGGTGTAACGGTTATGATGCTTAGTATATCACCGCTTATGACACTTATTGCGATAGTTATATTACCGGTATCTATGGGGCTTATATCATTTGTTGTAAAAAGGTCACAGAAGTATTTTAAGACACAGCAGGAATACTTAGGACATATCAATGGACAGATTGAAGAAAATTATGCAGGTCATCTTGTGGTACAGTCATTTAACAAGGAAGAATCAATGATTAAAAATTTCAATGAAGTTAATGACACATTGTATTCTTCAGCATGGAAGTCACAGTTCTTTTCAGGAATGATGATGCCTATTATGACATTTGTAGGTAACTTAGGATATGCAGGAGTGGCTCTTTCTGGTGGTTTTCTTGCAATAAATGGCGTAATTACTATAGGTGATATTCAGGCATTTATACAGTATGTTAAGAATTTCACACAGCCAATAGCACAGATTGCACAGGTTATAACACAGGTTCAGTCTATGGCTGCTGCATCCGAGAGGGTTTTTGAATTCCTTGAAGAAGAGGAGGAAGACCAGTTTGCAGCTAATCCGGTTCATCTTGATAAGATTGAGGGTTATGTTGATTTTGAAGATGTTAATTTTGGATATAAGAAAGACCAGACAATTATCAATGACTTTACTGCACATGTAAAGCCGGGGCAGAAGATTGCCATTGTTGGTCCTACCGGTGCAGGAAAGACTACCATGGTTAAGCTTCTTATGAGATTCTATGATGTAAACAGCGGCTGTATCAAGGTTGATGGTCATGATATAAGAGATTTTAACAGACGTGAATTAAGGGATGCATTTGGAATGGTGCTTCAGGATACTTGGCTGTATAAGGATACTATTATGGAAAATATCAGATACGGCCGGCTGGATGCAACTGACGAAGAGGTTATTGCAGCAGCCAAAGCAGCACATGCACATCACTTTATTGAGACTCTTCCGGGTGGTTATAATATGGAATTAAATGAAGATGCAAGCAATGTATCACAGGGACAGAAGCAGCTTCTTACAATTGCAAGAGCTATTCTTGCTGATAACAGGATTCTTATTCTTGATGAGGCTACTTCATCAGTAGATACACGTACGGAGCTTCAGATTCAGAAGGCAATGGATAACCTTATGGAGGGTAGAACCAGCTTTGTAATTGCTCACAGACTTTCAACTATTAAAAATGCGGATTGTATCCTTGTTATGAAAGATGGAGATATCATTGAACAGGGTAATCATGAAGAACTGATGAAGAAAGGTGGCTTCTATGCAGATCTTTATAATTCGCAGTTTGATGAGGCATCATAAAAGGTGTTTAGTTGAAAAAATAGTGTAGAAGGGCAGACGGTTGGGATTTATAGTGTTTGAAAATGATTGATAAGACCAACTAAGTCTTTATCATATGTATACTTATTGTGAAGCACTGGATAGTATCCAGTGCTTTTTTTAATAACATTTGTTGGAGAAGGTGTTTCTATATGCTGGCTGGTGATATACGTCATTCATAAAATTTCTTAAGAAAGGGGTTTTATGAAGAAGTAAATGAAAGAAAATGAAAAAATATGAAAGAATATGATTGAAAATGCTTGAAGTTAAATAGCATATGTGTTATTATACAGATAACGAAAACAGTAATCGAAAACACAAAACACAAAACACAAAACACAAAACACAAAACACAAAACACAAAACACAAATATTGTACCATAATGGTGCGGAAAAGAGGAAGATATGCTTACAGAAGAGAGACTTCAAAGGATTGTTGCGATAACAGACAGAGAAGGGAGCGTATCTGTCCAGGAACTTGCAAAAGAACTTGATACATCAGAATCGACCATAAGAAGAGACCTTATTATACTTGATAATGACAGGAGAATAAGTAAGGTAAGAGGTGGTGCTGTAAGCAATAATATGCAGTACAGAACCACAGATGAGAATATTTCATTTAGAAAAGAATGGAATATTGATGCTAAAAGAGCAATTGGCAGATATGCGGCATCACTTATAAGTGATAATGATTTTATTTATATTGATGCAGGAACTACAACGGAACTATTGATTGATTATATAGAACAGAGAAGGAATGTTACATTTGTAACAAACGGAATAAGCCATGCAAAGAAGCTGACACAGGCAGGCTTTAGGGTTCATATACTCGGTGGGGAGTTTAAGTTAGAAACCGAGGCAATCGTAGGAGAAGAGGCTATGCTGCTTCTAGATAAATATAATTTTACAAAAGGTTTTTTTGGAGCCAATGGTGTCAGTATTGATAATGGAATAACTACACCTGATTATAGGGAAGCTGTATTAAAAAGAAAGGCTTTAAGTAAAAGTAAAGAAAAATATATTTTATGTGACAGCAGTAAGTTTTCAAAGGTATCAAGTGTAACATTTGCAGATATTAAGAAAGCTCGTATTATTACAGAAAAAATTGACAAAGATAAGTATGGAAAGTTTTCTAATATAATAACACCTGAATATTAATTTTAAAATATGCACAATATATTTACATTGGATATCTTATAGAAGATAGGATAATTGATAACACTAATTGAATTAGTGGAGGTGGCTTTATGATTTATACAGTTACGTTTAATCCGTCACTTGATTATATTGTTACAGTAGATAATTTTACAACAGGACGGGTGAATAGAACTACAACAGAGTTTATGTATCCGGGCGGAAAAGGGATTAATGTATCTATAGTTTTAAAAAATCTTGGGTATGATAATATAGCGCTTGGTTTTGAGGCAGGTTTTACAGGAGAAGAGATAATAAGACGTATAAGTGATATGGGAATTATACATGATTTTATTCATGTTGATAACGGTTTATCAAGGATTAATGTTAAGATACGTTCTGATAATGAAAGCGAGATAAACGGACAGGGACCGGCAATTAAAGCTGACCACATAAATAAGCTGTATCAAAGATTTGATAAACTTAAAAATGGAGATATTCTTGTACTTGCAGGAAGTATTCCGACAGTGATGCCGGATTCCATGTATATGGATATTATGAAGTATCTTAAAGGAAGAAATATTAAGATAGTGGTAGATGCTACAAAAGATTTGCTTGTAAATGTTCTTGAATATAGACCATTCTTAATTAAACCAAACAATCATGAACTTGGAGAAATATTCGGAGTTGAATTAAAGACAAGAGATGAGGTTGTTGAATATGCAAAAAGATTACAGAAAATGGGAGCTGTAAATGTACTTGTATCAATGGCAGGAGAAGGTGCAGTGCTTGTTGCAGAGGATGGAAGCATATTTAAGACACCGGCGCCTAAGGGAGTGGTTAAGAATTCAGTAGGAGCAGGGGATTCGATGGTAGCTGGATTTATTGCAGGATATCTTAATAGTGGCAATTATGTGGAAGCATTTAAGATGGGTGTGTGTACAGGAAGTGTAAGTGCTTTTTCAGATAAGCTTGCTACAAAGGCAGAAGTTGAAGCATTAAAGAGTTGTACGCATTTTAATTTATAATAGAAAGGGGTTTTACTTATGAGAATTGTTGATTTGCTTGATGTAAGAAGTATTGAACTTAATGGCAGTGCGACAAATAAGGAAGATGTTCTTAAAAAAATGGTTTCACTTATGGTAAAGAGTGGAAAGATTAATGATGAACAGAAATATCTTAATGGAGTATTTAAAAGGGAAGAAGAAAGTACAACGGGGGTAGGAGAAGGAATTGCGATTCCACATTGTAAATCTGATGCGGTAGACCGCCCGGGACTTGCGGCGATGATAGTACCTGACGGAGTAGAATTTGATTCACTTGATGGTCAGCCTGTCAATGTTATATTTTTAATAGCAGCGCCGGATACTAAAGATAATGTACATCTTGATGTATTAAGCAAGTTGTCCATGCTTCTTATGGATGAAGAATTTATAAATAGTCTTAAGGCTGCTAAAAATGTTGATGAATTTCTTAAGGTTATTGATGCTGCAGAAACTAAAAGAGATAAAGAGGAAAATGCAGGAGAAAATGAAGATGCAATGTCCGCACAGGATAAATCAGATAAAACTACTGCTGATATAACAGAAAATGTATCTGATAGTAAATCCGATAATAAAAAAGAAAAATCAGATAATGTGATTAAGATACTTGCCGTAACAGGATGTCCTACCGGTATTGCACATACTTATATGGCGGCAGAGGCATTACAGAAAAAAGCTGCAGAGTTAGGATATGATATAAAGGTTGAGACAAGAGGTTCAGGTGGCGCTAAAAATGTTCTTACACCGCAGGAAATAGAGAGTGCAGCGGGAATAATCGTTGCTGCGGATACCAAGGTTCCTATGGACAGATTTGCAGGAAAGAAGCTTTTGGAAGTTCCAGTATCAGATGGAATAAGTAAGCCTGAAAAATTAATTGAGGAAATAGTAAGCGGAAATGCACCTGTATATAAGGCAAATTCAGACACGCAGGGTGTTGGTGATAATTCTTCCGGCAGTGCAAATGGTGGTGTGTGGCATCAGATATATAAGCATCTGATGAACGGTGTATCACATATGCTTCCTTTTGTTGTAGGAGGAGGTATTCTTATAGCAATAGCATTTCTTTTGGATGATTATTCAATAAATCCGGCTAATTTTGGTACAAATACACCTGTAGCGGCCTGGTTTAAGACAATTGGTGGATATGCATTCAGTTTCATGCTTCCTGTCCTTGCAGGTTATATTGCAATGAGTATAGCAGACAGACCGGGACTTGTGGTTGGTTTTGTAGGTGGATATATAGCATCAGTTGGTTCTACATTTGCAGATCCGGCAGCTAAATCAACCGTTCCCGCAGGATTTATCGGCGCTATGTTGGCCGGCTTTGTAGGTGGTTATATCGTAATAGGTCTTAAGAAATTATGTGAATATTTACCTAAGGCGCTGGATGGAATTAAATCAATTCTTATATATCCGCTTGTCGGAACTTTACTTATGGCAGTATTTATGTGTGCAGTTGACCCATTTGTGGGAGCTATTAATTCAGGACTTACAAGTTTTCTTAATTCAATGGGCAGCAGCAGTAAGATATTATTAGGCTGTGTACTTGGTGCGATGATGTCCATAGATATGGGTGGTCCATTTAACAAGGCCGCATATGTATTTGGTACAGGAATGCTTGCAGAACAGTCAGAGAGCGGATTTATGATTATGGCAGCAGTTATGGTGGGTGGTATGATACCTCCATTTGCAATAGCACTTGCAACGACTATATTTAAGAATAAATTTACTCCTGAAGAGAGAAAATCAGGACCTGTTAATTATATTATGGGACTTTGTTTTATATCAGAGGGTGCAATTCCGTATGCGGCATCAGACCCATTAAGGGTTATTCCATCATGTATGATAGGTTCAGCAATAGCCGGCGGACTTTCAATGGCATTTGGGTGTACATTAAGAGCACCACATGGAGGAATATTTGTGTTCCCTACTATTGGAAATGTTATAGGATATATTGCAGCATTTGTAATAGGCTCAGTTGTAGCAGCAGTACTTCTTGGTATTTTAAAGAAAAATAATTAATTAGTTTACTGATACAGTATTATAAAGTTGAGTCCAAAATAAGGCTCAGAATGAAAAGGAGGATTTTAATTATGAAAGAATTAAGTTATGTTATTACAGATCCAGAAGGAATCCATGCAAGACCGGCCGGAGCACTTGTTAAGGAGGCAGCTGCATTTACAAGTAAGATTACTATTGGTAAAGACGGTAAAGAAGTAGATGCAAAGAGAATATTTGGAATTATGGGACTTGCAGCTAAGCATGGGCAGACAATAGTATTAAAAGCAGAAGGCGATGACGAGGACGCAGCAATTGAAAAACTTGGGACATTTTTAAAAGAGAATTTATAACTAATTTGTTAAAATAGGGGTGTATTGCTAACCGCTAATTTATCGGTTAGCCACAGACGTAGTGGTTTTAGAAATGTAGCAGAGGGCAGGTTGTTGCTTATGTGTAAAATCTGAACACATAAGCAACAGCCTGCCCTCTTCTACACCCCTGTTTCAACAAATCACAATTTATTTTAAAAAGTTGTTGACATCTAACAACGATTAGTATACACTAACAATGGAAGTAATGAAAATGATTATCACAAATGATTATCAAAAAGGAGGAAGCATGATGCCTTTGACAATGGTTGATACAGGATGTGAGAATGTAATTAAAAGAATTGGAGGTAAAGAGGACACAAGACGTTTCCTTGAGAACCTTGGTTTTGTTGTTGGCGGTAAGGTTACAGTTGTTTCTGAGATGGGTGGCAATATGATTGTTAATGTTAAGGATTCAAGGGTGGCAATTGGCAAAGATATGGCCAACAAGATTATGGTTTAATAATGATTACAATGTATTAAGATTATGCATTGAATATAGAATATGAAAGGAAGATGGAAGGAATAATGAAGACATTAAAAGAAGTAGCCTGTGGCAGTACAGTTAAGGTTGTCAAGCTTACAGGTGAAGGTCCAGTAAAGAGAAGAATTATGGATATGGGTATTACTAAAGGTGTAGACATATTTGTAAGAAAGGTTGCACCATTAGGAGATCCTGTTGAGGTAACTGTAAGAGGATATGAGTTATCACTTCGTAAGGCAGATGCTGAGATGATAGTTGTAGAATAATAAGTCTATTGTATTTGAAGGCGATGTCACAGAGGATATTTTAACAATATTATAAAAGATTTTAATATATCAATTAATACATATAATAAATATATGTACTAAAAACATATAAATAATACATGAAGTTAATGAATAACCGGTGAAAAACCGGAAAATTTTTTAACTTCGAGTTAGATATAACTCACTTTTGTGAGTGGATTGAAATGATAATTAGTTGAACGATATATATGTTAGATTAATGTTACATGTATTAGTGCTATAATACATAAATTAGATTCGTATTATATATGCTGACAATTAATAGAATTTATAATATTAGTTTTAAATATCATATTTCTGATGTTTATTTCAGAGAGTAACTGCATAGTCAGTTATTATATATAGTATGAAAAGGAGATAGGAAATGTCAATTAAAATCGCATTAGCAGGTAATCCGAACTGCGGTAAAACAACACTGTTTAATGCACTGACAGGATCTAATCAGTTTGTTGGAAACTGGCCAGGTGTTACAGTTGAGAAAAAAGAAGGTAAATTAAAGGGACACAATGATGTAACAATAATGGATCTTCCGGGTATATATTCTTTATCACCATATACTTTGGAGGAAGTGGTTGCAAGAAATTATCTTATTAATGAAAGACCTGATGCAATTCTTAATATTGTAGATGGTACTAATATTGAAAGAAATCTTTATCTTTCAACACAGATAATGGAACTTGGTATTCCTGTCGTAATGGCTGTCAATATGATAGATATTATGGAAAAGACGGGCAATAAGGTTCATATTGATAAGCTTTCTAAGAAATTAGGCTGTGAAGTAGTTGAAATATCAGCTTTAAAGGGAACAGGTATCAAGGAAGCAGCTGATAAGGCTGTAAAGGCAGCTAAAAGTAAGAACGCTTCTGAACCGGTACATAAGTTTGATGAGGGCGTTGAAGGTGTTATTGATGCTGTAAAGAGTAAACTTACAGATATAGATGAAACACAGAGAAGATTCTTTGCAATTAAACTTCTTGAAAAAGATGATAAGATTGCTGACAATATGAAGAATGTACCTGATGTATCAGCAGAAATCAAACAGCTTGAAGATAAGTTTGATGATGATACAGAAAGCATTATTACAAATGAAAGATATGTATATATTTCTTCTATTATAGGAGAGTGTGTTACTAAGAAAAAGTCAGGTGAGCTTACTATATCAGATAAGATTGACAGAATAGTAACTAACAGATTTGCAGCTCTTCCAATATTTGCAGCTGTTATGTTTCTTGTATACTTTATATCAGTGTCAACAGTTGGTACATGGGCTACAGACTGGGCAAATGATGGCGTATTCGGTGATGGATGGCATTTGTTTGGAATAGGTTCTTCCGATTATGAAGATGCGGCAGCTGATTTTGACAGAGCTTCACAGATTGTAGCAGCTATTGATGATGGTGAAACAACTGTAGATATTGTTGATGAAGAAGAAAATGTTCTTGAAACAGTTAATATTACATCAGATATTGCTAAAGAAGCAAAAGAATTAGCTGATGGTGATGAACCTGACCCTGCAGATTATGGTGTATGGGTTCCTGGTATTCCTGCACTTGTAGGTGATGGACTTGATGCTATTGGTTGTGCTGACTGGTTATCAGGTCTTATCAATGATGGTATTGTTGCCGGTGTTGGCGCTGTATTAGGTTTCGTACCTCAGATGATAGTATTATTCATATTCCTGGCATTTCTTGAGTCATGTGGTTATATGGCAAGAGTAGCATTTATTATGGATAGAATTTTTAGAAAATTTGGTCTTTCAGGTAAGTCATTTATTCCAATGCTTATCGGTACAGGTTGTGGTGTTCCTGGTGTTATGGCATCAAGAACAATTGAAAATGACAGAGACAGAAAGATGACTATAATGACTACAACATTTATTCCATGTGGTGCTAAGCTTCCAATTATAGCTTTAATCGCCGGTGCGTTATTTGATGGTGCATGGTGGGTAGCTCCAAGTGCATATTTTGTTGGTATCGCAGCTATTATAGTATCAGGTATTATTTTAAAGAAGACTAAGATGTTTGCAGGTGATCCGGCACCATTCGTCATGGAGCTTCCTGCGTACCATATGCCTACAGTAAGTAATGTATTAAGAAGTATGTGGGAGAGATGTTCTTCATTCATTAAGAAGGCAGGTACAATTATCCTTCTTGCAACTATCCTTGTATGGGTATTAATGCACTTTGGATGGGCTGATGGCTCATTTGGTTTCATTGATGATGAACAGCTTGATTCAAGTATTCTTGCAGCAATTGGTACATTTATTGCTCCAATCTTTAAGCCACTTGGATTTGGCGACTGGAAGATGACAGTTGCTACAGTAACAGGTCTTATTGCTAAGGAACAGGTAGTTGGTACATTTGGTGTACTTTATGGATTTGGTGAAGTAGCAGAAAATGGTGTTCAGATATGGGGAGAACTTGCAACATCTTTAACAACAGTTGCAGCTTATTCATTCCTTGTATTTAACCTCTTATGTGCTCCTTGTTTTGCAGCTATGGGTGCTATAAAGAGAGAAATGAACAATGGTAAATGGTTTGCATTTGCGATAGCTTATCAGTGTGGATTTGCTTATCTTGTAGCATTATGTGTCAACCAGATTGGTTCACTTATTTTCTATGGTACATTTGGATTTGGTACAGTTGTAGCATTCCTTGTAATTATTGCATTTATCTATCTTCTTGTAAGACCATACAAGGAAAGCGATAAACTTGTGGTAAATAAGAAGTTATCAAAGGCAGTGTAAAATAGAAAGTATTATAATTATATATAAATCATATTGTGGATTGATATGATAATTGATACATTCAAAAATTGTATTGTGAAATCAAATTTATATAATATATGTATACATTCAGAGTATATTGTATTGTGCAATGAAATTTATGTGTAATGCAGATGCCGGGAATTTTCCGGTATCTGCACAGAGTGCAGCGTGGCTGCTAAAAAGGAGATAATTATGGGAACATTAATAGTGGGATTAATTCTTTTAATTATAGTTGTAGCAATCGTGCGTAGCATGATAAAGGGTAAGAAAAATGGCAAATCCATTCTTGGATGTGACGGAGACTGCAGCCATTGCCAGGGGGGACATTGTCATTAAGTAACATATTAAATTTTACGCGCTTATAATGCGCAGGCATGGAGGTTATATATGACAGAGAATATTAGTATTAGCAAAGAGTCAGAAAAGTTTCAGACAAATGAAATGAAAAAAGAACAGATTGTCGAAATGTTAAAAAGCAGACATTGCAGAATTACAAGACAAAGACTCATGTTATTAGATATTATTCTTGAAGAAGAGTGTGCCTGCTGTAAAGAAATTTATTATAAAGCTTTAAAACAAGATAAGAGTATTGGGACGGCAACGGTCTATAGAATGATTAATACATTAGAATCTATTGGTGCTATCAATAGAAAAAATATGTATAAGATATCCTGTGAACAGGCATGTGAAAAGGATAACGTATGCACAGTACGTCTTGATGATAATACAGAATACCATTTATCTGCAAAGATGTGGAATCAGGTTATTACACAGGGACTTAAGAAATGTGGATACATTGGTTCACAGAATTTAAAGAGCGTTGTTGTAAGACAATGTGAATGTTAATAGCAATACAATAAATAAAAATCCTGCTATGGAGTAATAATAATTCATAGCAGGATATTAAAAAAAACACGGGTTAGTTATAACTAACTAATGCGATGATACAGCAGGTTAGAAAAATATTGATATGTAAGAGAAGGGAGAGACGGCATGAGTCAGGAGGTTTTCTGTGTATTAAAGGAGTTGAATTTTCATAATATAGCTACACAGCTGGCATTGCAATGTGCACCTGTTATAGCAGGAGTTAAAGTGGCTAATCTTTTATGTATAAAAAGTGATTGTGATAAAGAGCTACGTGATATTATGTCAGATTCTGGTCTTATGATTTATAAACTGTGTACAGGAAACAAAGGTACAACGTATCTTATATACAGAAAATGGGAGCTTGAAAAATATATTTTAAATGTACAATCAGAAGAATTTTTAAAAAATGAGGGATATAAAGAATTATCATTAGAGAGCATATTAAAAAGATTCAGCATAAGATATGCGCAATATATGTTAAATCATGAGGATTTTCCACATGAGATGGGAATATTGTTAGGATATCCGGTTGAGGATGTTATAGGATTTATAGACAATAAAGGAAAAGATTATTTATATTCAGGTTACTGGAAAGTATATCAGAATGTGAATGAGAAAAAACAGATATTTGAAAAATATGACAGAGCAACAGAAATAATTATTAATATGGTATCAAGTGGCATGGATATGTCGTTGATTTATAAAAAAGCACCTGTGTGTATTGCTGCATAAAATTAATTTTAATATAAACATTGCAGACAGTTATGATACAAGATATATAGTCATTATAAAATAAATATAAGAATCTATAATTGAAAGCTATTAGTTGAAAATAATTAACATATAAGGAAAATACAGCATAAAAGTTATTATATTAAGAATAGGAGAAAGATATGAGTGTAGTTATAGTGGGTGGACATGACAGAATGGTATGTCAGTATAAAAAGATATGTAAAGCTTTTAACTGTAAGGTGAAGATTTTTACGCACATGAGTGGTAATTTCAGTAACCACATAGGTTCACCGGATTTGTTAATTCTATTTACCAATACAGTGTCACATAAGATGGTAAGAACAGCGGTTACAGAGGCTGAAAAATGCAATGCTGATATAGTAAGATGTCATACGAGCAGTGGGAATGCATTATCAAGTATACTTGAGCAGGTGTGTTAAATTGAGATTTGTTGAAATGGGGGGTGTAGAGACGGGCAGGCTGTGGCTGATATGTAAGATTTGTACGCTGATGGG